>JACLAC010013409.1_pt1 | contig 10887 bp, 9 predicted proteins | sample 8027881 | NCBI WGS metagenome assembly JACLAC01 (sample SAMN15725517, study PRJNA655200) | protist metagenome | isolation source: fluorescence activated cell sorting (FACS) single amplified genomes of... | place: Spain: Blaines Bay Microbial Observatory, Mediterranean Sea | collected 2016-01-19 | reverse complement strand
AACGATATTCGGCGATGTACGCTTTGTGCGTTTAACTTTAAAGTAAATGTTTGCACGAACGCTTCGTTGGAGTGATAATTTTGAGTGCGTTTTTTCAAATATTTGTGGGTGACGCGGAGGAATATTTTTTAAGCGTCTCTCTGCGTGTGCGTCTATCAAAGCTGGGAAATAATTGTTGTATTGCGTAGATACGGGCTCTCTCTCTCTCTCTCTTTTGCTCGCCGCTTGTGCTGTGTATACTTTTTGTAAACCCCTGTTGTGGTTGTTGTTGTTTTAAATCTAAATATGGGGGATCAGAGCGCGCCGGGCTTTATATCCCCAGTCTACGGCCGGCTATCGCGGTCGAGCGTGGGTGAGGGGAGCGCTGCGTCGTCGTTATCGGTCATGCGAACTGTATTTTGGGACTCTGCGACGTCTTCGCTAAAAATGATAAACCAACCTGCACTTCCCGCTGCTGTCGAGTTTGTGCAGTGCTCAACTGTATCCGACGTAGCAACTGCGATAAAAACGATGGTCGTTAGGGGAGCTCCTGCGATAGGCGCGACGGGCGCCTACGGGATGGCTATAGCTGCCAGGGAAAGGGAAGAGGGCGCTAATGAAAATCTTATTGAGAGGATGAAGCGTGCGAAGAAAATCTTGGATGCCGCTCGCCCAACAGCAGTCAATCTCAGCTGGGCGACCCAGAGGATGCTGTCTTTCGCCGAGCTCGTCGTCGCGCGCCAAATCGCCCAAACGGACGACGCAATTGCAGATCTCATCCTGAAAGAGGCCGCGAATTTGTCGTACGAGGATATTCAAATCAACTGCAGAATGGCGCAGTGCGGCGCAAATGTGATTCCAGAGCGCGCAAATATACTGCACCACTGCAACACGGGCGCACTCGCTACGGTGGACGTCGGAACAGCCCTGGGTGTCATATACGAAAGCCACTACCAGGAAAAAAATATTCACGTGTGGGTAGATGAGACGAGGCCCCGGCTGCAGGGCGCGCGCCTTACAGCGTGGGAACTTCAGCAGGCGGGCGTGCCGTACCACCTAATCTGCGACAACGCGTCGGGAAGCTTAATGCGCGCTGGCAAAATCGACGTGGTCATATTTGGCGCCGATAGAGTCGCTGCCAACGGCGACGTAGTCAACAAAATAGGCACCTACAATATTTCTGTCCTCGCAAAAGTAAACAATGTGCCCGTGTTTGCGGTTGTTCCCACATCAACCATCGATCTCACAATCGCCAAGGGCGACGATGTTGTCATTGAGGAGCGAGACTCTGAGGAGGTCGCAAACGTGTGCGGAAAGGTCCGCATTGCGCCTGAGGGCGCCCCTGTCTACAACCCCGCGTTTGATTGCACCCCGCACGAGTTTTTGACCGGCATCATCACCGAGGAGGGAATATGCTACCCACCTTTTCATATAAGCTTGGCGCACGCAAAAAAAGTTGCCGAGGCGCGCATTCAATCGATGTGGGCGCACCGCGTCGACCTAGCGATGCGGCCAAAGCGCACAGCGCGAGATATGCTCGCCGCCGAGGCGATGCAGTCGCTGAGCTAAAATTCTCTTTCGGTTTTGGTTATTGAAATAAGAGTGGCGTGTCTATTGCGCTCCTGCTACGTCATTGAGTTCTTTTTTAATTTAAAATTTTTATGTATAACTTAGGAAAGCGGCTACTCGTAAAATAAAAAGACGCACCATGAATAATAGGAATATGCTTTGAAAAGTACATATTATTCCATCAACGCGAGGCCGTTTGTCTTTGCAACGCGGGAGTAGAACTCCGCAGCAGGCTTGGGCGCGCGCTCCTGCGTGTCGTAATCGACGTATACCATTCCGAAACGTTTCCCGTAGCCAAATGCCCATTCAAAGTTGTCGAGAAAGCTCCAAAGGAAATATCCTCGGACGTCAGCTCCTTTCCGTATAGCTTCTCCCACCGCGGAGATGTACTCGCGCATGAAGTTCGTTCGCTTGCCGCCAGGATCGGACATCGCCGCTTCCTTTGTCTTTTCGCTCATTGCGCAGCCATTCTCGGTAATAATAATGCCTCCCGGAGGTTTGTACCGCTCTTGAATGTAAACGAGCAATTTTTCTAGTCCCCAAGGCACGATGGACCAGCCCATGTCGGTCGTTTTCCACGACCGCGCAGCCGATAGGGTTGCGCCAGGATCCCGGAGGCAGTGCGCTTTTGCAAACAAAAGTTTGCGGAGGAATGCGAACCCGCGTCGAGTAGAGCCAGCTGATTTGAATAGGAGCGAAAGATCTCCGGGTATCTGCTTGATTTGAAGCCACGTCGAAGCCTTGCCGCACAAAAATGTGGTGTAGTGATTCAGACCGAAAAAGTCACTGGAACCCCGAAGGATCTCCTTCTCATCGTCAGAAAACGTTGGAAGCCTATCGCCAAGCCTTTCTCGCATCTCAGCAGGATAGTCTCCCTTGTAGACAGGATCAGCAAACCAGCCGAGGTGAAACGATTGATACCGCATAGATGCCTCGATGTCCTTTTCGCTCTTTGGATTGCGGGGTTCAAACCACTCCGTGTTGAGCGTGATGCCAACGCAGCCTCCCTGCTCCGCCTTGAATTCCTTTTCGTACATCCTATACGCCTTTGCGTGCGCAAGGAGCAGGTGGTGCGCTGCCGTATAAGGGTCCCGGCCAGGATTATCGAGCTTGCCTGGGGCGTGCATGCCCGTGCAAAATCCATGCGCGCAAACGCAAAAGGGCTCATTGAACGTAATCCACGATTTGACGCGATCGCCGTAGCGCTCAAAACAAGCGCGCGCGTAGTAGAGATAACGTTCGATGATCTCTGGAGATAAAAAGCCCCCAAACTCGTCAAGAAGCGCAGCAGGGTGATCCCAGTGATATATCGTCGCGAGAGGCTCGATGCCGTGCTCGATGAGCGCGTCGATGAGGTCGTCGTAAAATGCTGCCCCAGGCTCGTTCAATGCCTCCCCAACGGCGCCCGTGGGAAACAATCGCGTCCACGCAATGGAGAATCGGTAGTGCTTAATACCGAGCGATTGCATCAACTTGACGTCATCCTTGAACTTGTTGTAGTGATCGCACGCTACATCTCCGTTATCCCCATTCTGCACGTTTCCCTTTTCGTGAGAGAAACGATCCCAAATAGATTCGCCTTTGCCATCTGCATCGTGCGCTCCTTCAATTTGAAACGCTGCAGTTGCTGTTCCCCACTTGAAATCCGGAGGAAAGGGCGTCTTCCGATCCCCTTCTCCGCCGCTCATACCAAGTTTTTTTACTTCTCCTTAATAGTTATTATTACCCTTTGCTGCTCTTGCTGCACGTCACTCATCAATCAACACAACCAACGGGTACGTATTTATAAAAAATATATTCAAGCAATCAGCATTGCGTCGCGAATATTATTAATTATTAAAATTATTTAAAAAATACCAAGCAGCTTATTATTATTTATATTTACTCGATAATATATTATTGTTACATTCCTTGTTATTTTTTCTTTATTTATTATTTTGATAATAAATTAATAGTACTTGTACGAGTACTCGTACTCCTAAAAAGTCCCCCCTTCGAAATAAATCTTTTTACTTTTTGTCTACTTAATTTAGGTCCAACTGGGTGATTTTTGTACCGACGATAAAATAACGCCCATTTAAATATTTTCTTTGTTTTTTCCTTTTTCTCTTTTTTTTTTTCCATAGCCCGTAATCCGTGATGCGTAAGTAAATATTATCGAGCCGAATATAATATTATGTATGTAAATAGTACTTATGCTTGAATGTGACAACATTTTCAACGCCTTCAGCGATTGTTTTCAACCACGTTTCTCTTTTTCTTTTTGATGCATGCACTCTTAGCGACACACTTTTGCAAGCTAGCTAGCTCATTTTATTAGTTTTGAATAATCAGTTTGTTATTAACAATTTAACTAGATATTAATATTTTTTGCGTAAATAGTTATTATTATTTAATTTAATAGAATAAATCTACTTTTATACGTTAGCATCGAATGAATTTATTTTAGAAATTGAGCAACCTCCGTGACTTTTGAACGCGCAATGCGGACGTTTTGGCTTGCGTTCTTCCTATTTTTACGCGGGTCGGCAGGAGATGGCGTCGCGAGGTACTACGATGCGCGGCAGTTCATTAGGGGGAGCGGGTTCGATCCGTCGAGAAAATCAGCGTTCTACGATCGACTTCCAGCTGGAGCTGTCAACACCACGCGATCGGTCGTTTGGTCCCTCTCTCGCGACACTGCGGGGCTTTACGCTCAGTTTCTCTCAAACGCCACGTATCTGACAATCAATGCAACCTACGTGTATCCTTCAGCGAATTCAATGTGGCATTTCCCTTCCACAGGTGTGGCAGGGTTGGATTTGTACGCTTTCGATGAAAACGTGCGTCGTTGGAGGTGGGTGGCAACAACGCGCGACAACACCTACAGGGCGAACGGAACTATTAACAAGCTATCCACGTTTTCAAAGGGGCGCACGACGCGCTACCGACTTCATTTGCCGCTGTACAACGGCATTGCCGATCTTCAGATTGGCGTTTCAGGCGCTTCTGATGCAATCGCGCCAGATGGGCGTCATGCGTATGCGGAGAAAATTGTGTGGTATGGTACAAGCATCGCGCAAGGGGGAGTGGTCAGCCGTCCAGGCTTGGCTTTTACTAACCAAATCGCACGCAATTTGAGCGTTGACATCTTCAACTTTGGATTTTCTGGATCATGCTTGATGGAGATAGGAGTCATGCAGTGGCTCGCTTTAATAGATGCCAGCGCTTTCATTATCGACTGCGTATGGAACATGGAGCCGCAAATGATTGCGAACCGCACGATACCTCTCGTCAAGTATCTCCGAAGCAAAAATCCTCACGTTCCTATCATTATTGCTGAAGGTACGACTGCAGGCGCTGCGTGGATAGAAACGAGTGCAAGTGAGGAGCAAGTTGGGCGCAGGGAGGCTCTACTAGCTTCGTATAACACCCTGAAAAGTGAAGGTGATGCCAACTTATTTTACGTCAAACGTGAGGATCTATATCGCATGCATGATGATCGTATTGCTATGGACCCTGATCAGTACATCAACCCGACTGTGGGCGGCTGCCATCCGGACGACCTCGGGCAAACACTGATAGCAAGTTACTACTCAACATTCCTGCCGCAATTTTTATCGAACAAAACAGAAGCTTCCGCTGCATGGGACGTGTCATCCCTTGCCACAAAGGGGCGAAAAGCATCTTATAATGAGCACGTAAACCACGAAAAGGTACTCAAGCCTATGAAAAGGAATCTATCTTGGTCCCCGGACGCATCTCCATTGCGTTTTGTTGACTACAAAGATCTAAACGTCATGGGCCGGGCATTCAATGACACGCGTGCCTTTTTTAATCGCCTTCCTGCTTCCGCCGAGGGCAAAGTGAGGACTGCTGTGTGGACCCTGAGCGAGATGTCAACAGGCATGTTTTTGCCTTTTGTAACAAACTCAACTCAGATCGTTCTCAATTTTTCGTTGGCCCTTCCCGCCGCTCCTCTTTGGCACATGCCTGCAAGCGGAACGTCGGGAGGCGATCTCTTTTGCAAATCGAACGGAACATACCGATTTGTGAACGCAATATCATCATTTCCTGCAGCTCCCCACGTGACTGCAACTGCAACGCTTGCCTCCTCGCTCATTCTCAAGGACGCCCCGCTAAAATGTATCATCTATTTACCCCTGCGAAACACAATGGAAACCTTAAAAATAGGAGTGGATCGGGATGCTTCGCTTTCTCGCGATCCCGACTTTTCAGCCGATGGAATCAGCTGGAGGGGAAATAAGCCAGTCGTTTGGTATGGTACTTCAATTGATCAGGGTGGAGTAGCAACTAGGCCGGGAAATACCTACACGAATATTCTGTCGCGCGCATTTGAGCGCATTTTTCTAAACTTTGGATTTGCCGGGAACGGCGTCATGGAGACGAGCGTCGCTGAGTATCTTGTACAAATCGATGCCGCGCTGTACGTTATTGATTGCTTACCAAACATGAATCCTGCAACGATTCGGCAACGGACAAGTGCGATTGTAGGCTACATTCGAAAGTTTCGGCCTTTGACGCCGATCCTGCTTGTAGCAGGAACAGATTACGGCGATCACTGGCTCAGCCCTTCTCCGAATGACGACAAGAGAGCAGCGTTAAAAGAGCAATACGCTGCGCTCATAGCAGATGGCGTGAAAAATATTCACCTTTTTCTCAATGAAAATGATGAACTCTTTGGCGAAGATGAGCTCATCAATCCAACAGTAGGAGGGACTCACCCAGGAACCCTTGGGCACCGTGAAATTGCAACCTTTTATACCTCTTATTTGAAAGCATTTTTATAATAATACATCATATTAAATACATCATAAAAAACAAATAAAATCGGCGCTCACGTCAACCAGTAATATGTCGCACCATTGTCGTATGCAGCGCGCTTGCAGCGCTCATCAATGTCGTGTAGGTCGTTTCTGAGTTCAATACAGGCCGAGAAGAGAGAACAGAAAATACGCCGTCGTGGCCGCATGAAGCCTTGCCCCCAAGAAACGCAGTATCTTGGCATACAAATGACATCATAGCATTCCCAGCATTGCGTCTTGGATCCTCAGGAGGATTCCAGCTATCGTCATTGGTTTGCAAAACGAATGTTGTGTTTCCAGACAACGACCGCACTCCACTTTCCCCATTGGGCCCACTTGCCACACCATTTCGATCTCGTGTGATAACAGCGCCAGACGTTAACCCCGCAATTGTCAAATACACTGGACGTACGAGCGGGCTGCGTTGCAAGGCCGAAAAAGCTTCGGCATATGACGGCGTCGATTCAAGCTCGTCGCGAAGAACATGCTGGTGTAGTCTGTGTTGTGCTCCTCTTCAAAAATGTCCATCATTTGATCGGCAGTTATTATTCCTCAGGAACGGTCTTGAACGTGGATGGTTTCCTGGAACCTCGGCGAGATCCAAATGATGAGGATTTTCGTTGTAGTATAGAGCCTACGTCCGACGTTTTCCCCGCGAAAGAGTTGGATGCCCAAGAGGGATTTCTGTCGGGTACGACCAAGGAGCTCGATATGGAAGCAATTCGACTCTTGGATGATGATATGCGACTGGTTATGCGCAGCATTGCGCGCGCCTCGTCACGCTCGCGCCGGAGCATACATATTTCGTCAATCAGCTTTTCATTTTCAGCCTCCAGGCGAATCGTAGATAGCTTCCACTCGTCTCTTTTCTCACAAACAAGGTCGTTCTGTGATTTTGCTCGGCCTGATGGTTTCTGCGGCATGCGCTTTATTACGAGTGAACTTGTCCTTTTTGTGATAGTTCTTCAATCCACGCTTGAGAAAAGAACTCCAGCGCACTCTCCCCGCCTCGGAGCCCCCACTGTGTGCGCGACAGCCTTTACGGCATGATTGCCGTCGCGCAAGCCAGCTACTATTTCAGCCGTTGGTTGCGTCAGTTGGGTAAAGCCACTTGTGGGGATGCACGCAGCGACGGCATCGGCACGCTCGCTCCCTTCAAGGTGGTGCGTAGGCATATTATGCGTATGGGGGTACGGTACGATTATTCGCTTTTTTTTAGTAAAGCCGCGGTACAAGTACGCGCGCGCGCACTTTTCCTTTGGAACGAGCTGCGCGGGGTATACGCAGCACGTGTCGACGTAAATGTGCGGCCGAAGCTGGGTGGAAAAGGAAAGGTGCGGCTCAACGAACGGCTCGTCCGCAACGACGACAGCAGCGCGGTGGGCAAGAGTCAGGCGAAGCGGCCTGCGCTTGCCTGCTGTTATAATTTGTATTTTAAATATAATTCGTTCTGCTGCCATAGATTTTTGCAAGGAGCGAATCCCTTGTATGTAAAACGTCGCCCTGCGCGCCGTAGCAAATCTCGACGCATCGTCAAAGAAGGCATGCACAACGAGAGGCACGTCGAGCTTCGTCGCTATAATTTTTGCGACGTCTAGAGCGGGGTTTTCAAAAGAGCGCAGGGTATTGAGCGCAACGTACAGCACATATTTTTTTTGAAGTATTCATTTTGCGCACGACGCGGACGCGCTCCGCAAAAAACGTGGGCAACTCATTTAAAATGCTCTTCATCGTTTTAGTCCTAAATAGTAGTCGTTTTATTGTTGCAAATGAATGGATGAATCGTTATCAGTAACACTATCGACTATCGCAGAGGGAAAATTGAAGTAATGTTTTTATTTCTAAAATAAATATTATAAATAATTCATTGACAATTGGCGGTTTTTAAAAATAATTGAAAAAAAAAATATATTTTAGAGGACAAGAGGAGAAGAGGAGAGAGGAGGAGAGGAGGATGGGACGTTGAATAAAGTAGGGGTTGCGATAACGGTTTATGTGGGATTGCTATACCTTTATAGACAAATCTAGGACAAAGAAAAGAACAAAACTATTCTATGGATATAAGTATATATGGATCTGGTGTCCAAAAGAGCTCTTTGATTTCGCAAGGCATTGAGTGCATACCTGGATGGCTTGGTATCGCTTGCTTCATTGAATTTAAATTTTGATCAGGTTGTACTCAACTTTTATGAAGATAGTAGTTGGATGACACAGATTCCACTGCAGCATCCTCATCCTCTGCTGCATCTTCATCTTCTTCAGCACCTTGCTCAAGACTTGACATCAGCCGGGCCCTTGCCAATGCAGAGTTAGATATGACGCTTCGCCGAGTCAAGTTAAGGTTGTTCGAAAAGAATAATAATTCCCATCGCAATAAGCGACGCAAGACATCGGACTCTGCGTGAGCAAAGAGCACAGCATTGGGATAATGTCATTGTTGCAACTGGCGAAGCAGCACATGGGATGCATACAAGAAAATTCTGGATGAATACAAGAAAAAAAAATGCAAGTATAGTGACGCAAAGTGTTTTATCTGCAATGATGGCAGTTATGATACAGAGCACTGTCTCATTATCTGCGAGCAGGGAAATTGCACAAGTGGAGTCCATTCCTTTTGTCTTCGTGACAAACTCAAACCTGGAGAGATACATGCCCTGGCTCCATTTTGGTGCGGGCGAAAAATGTGCAAAAGGGAATATGTAGGTGAAATAACTTGTCGGTTGCGTCAAGGTGGGACTATAAAGTGGTTCCCAGGAAAGATAAAGAAGAAAGTTGGAAAAAATTACCGTGTACATTTTGATGATGGCGATGATCTTGAAGTTGAGCTTCGTGAAGACACTTACGGGACCGATTGGCGCTTTCAAGGAACATGTTGTAAGGTTGAGTACAATGAGGATATCGATTGTGCAGATCCTATATTTGGCCTGAAAGCGGGCATTCCAGCAAAAGAGAATGCTCAATTGCACAGTTCATCGAGCAAAGTGCTGACACTACCCCTGGAGGTGGGCGACGACTCCGACAGTCAGGAGAGCAAGGATAGCTCAGAAAGTGGTCAAAAAGCGGATATTGTACCCGAAAAAAATGCTGAAACGCCGCGGGGAAAAGGTAAAAGGAAGAGAGCGTCGCGATCTGACGACGGAGCCGGGTCCAAATATGGCATTGAAGGCCACAACGAGGGCAGATGCAGTCGTCGCCAGCAGAACTACCTGCTTCCTCGCCGATTCAAAGGCTCTCATTGGAATGAAACCATTCTGTTAAAGTTAAGAATGGTGAGCAAGTTGTCATCTTCCTTTTTTGAGTGTTGTGCAGTAGTTGAGCCCCATTTGATGGGCAAAAAGGAAGGTCCATGCATTGTGTGCAACTGCTGTCAGGCAGGGATCACCAACTTGGCCTTCTATGTGTGCCCCTCCCCCAACTTTGATGATGGACATGCAGCAGAAGTGGAGGCAATCCTCCGAAATGAACGACTATATTATATAACGACTAAAATATTTCATTTTCTCCTCCTCCTCTCCTCCTCTCCTCCTCTTTGTCTCTTTTCACGACCTTTTTTTTTTATAAAAATAATAAAAATAAAAAAAAATTATTCCGGAGTTAAAAATGTAGATAATGCGTACTATTTGCGCTCGGGGCGTGGCGCTCGCGTGCGTATCTGGAAGAGCTACAAGAGTTTGGGACGGAGCGCCTTCTGGAGCTTTTAATCGATAGAGTTGCTGCTGATGCCCCCTCCAGCGTCAGAGCCGTGAAATAGGGACCAGCGCGCTGCGGCAAGCGTGGACCTCGCGAGCGCAACGCGTTTGCTCGCGGAGCGGGAGACGGAGCTCAAGCGGGTGCTCGCGCGTTTAGCAGAGAAGGATGCGACGATTGAGTTGCTTGGACGCGATGCGGAGAAAAATGCATGTCGTCTATTGCAGACGACCAAGCGGGTTTGATGATGACGGCGCAGCGCATGCAGAGGGTTCTCGACGACAATGCCGATGAGATGGCATTTTTGCGCGCGCGGGCGGAAGAGGATGCGAAGCGAAATGCTGCGCTGGAGGCTGAAAATGCCCAGCTGAAAGCGAACATTGCGGATATGCAGGTAGTCGCGCGGGGCAGCTCCGATCGTGCAGACGCCCGCGTCGTCGAGCTGCAGATAAAGTGCGACGCAGCGACTGCTGAAGCGGCGGAGCTGCAAAAGAATCGATCAACATCTGCTGTTTCCTCACTCAGACGGGTTGCCTTCGCGATATCAGCTGCAGAGAAACCTCGTCCACTTTGCCGGGTACGCGGCGCCATTTCAATCAAGTATATTTAAAAGAAAAAGTATGCTGTATAAATTGTATCAGCTTGTTTCGTAATCAATTCCCACGTTGGATAGTTTGTTCATAGGATGTTGATAATTTTAATTTTTGCTCCCCTACATTTATGATAAATAAAATATATATTATATATACACCGCAAGCTGCAACGAAAAAAAACGAATATTTCGGCTTCCGTTTTTCTTGGATCATATATCATAATATATCATACGAGTATATCATACTCATATGTT
>JACLAC010008359.1_pt1 | contig 10888 bp, 7 predicted proteins | sample 8027881 | NCBI WGS metagenome assembly JACLAC01 (sample SAMN15725517, study PRJNA655200) | protist metagenome | isolation source: fluorescence activated cell sorting (FACS) single amplified genomes of... | place: Spain: Blaines Bay Microbial Observatory, Mediterranean Sea | collected 2016-01-19 | reverse complement strand
AGTGAAATTATTCTATCAATGTTGATTCCACTCGACTAAGATTTTTATATTAGCGAAAAAAATAAAATCAAACTTCTCATTCCATTTATTCCGACCAATTTATGATGCTTTTTTTATAGAATTCATTGAAGCTAACGGTTAAAACTGAACGATCTTATATGGATTCAAATTTAACATGAAAACACGCTTTATTTATTTTTTAATTTTTATACTTAGCTGTGGTTCATCTATTTACTCAGAATCGAAAGAACCTATCGTGATTTGGAAAAACGACCCTAAGACGGACTCTCCTGAACTCACCTTTTACCCAACTCAACAACCCAGTGACATTTGTATTGTTGTATGCCCAGGTGGCGGTTATGGTGGTCATGCCATCCAACCCGAAGGCTATGGCATTGCAAAATGGCTGAATAAAAATGGGATTCAAGCTGCCGTTTTAAAGTATCGACTTTCTAAAGGTCGGCACACCCTACCTTTAGAAGATGCAAAAAATGCAATAAAAGCCATGAGGGAACATAGCAGTAAATATAAATTCAACAAAGACAAAGTTGGCATCATGGGCTTTTCTGCTGGAGGCCATTTAGCAGCTTCCACTACCACTTTACTAGATATACACGAGCGACCTAACTTTGGTATTTTTATCTATCCCGTTATTAGCTTTGGCGTACATGGGCATAAAGGTTCTAGAAATAACCTCATAGGTACACCCATAAATCAACAGCACGTTGAACGCTACTCTCTCGAAAAACAGGTGGACCAATACATCCCACCTGTCTTTTTAGCTCATGCTGTGGATGACAAAGTTGTCGTCTTAGAAAATAGCCAAATGTTTTATAAAGAAGCTATCAAATTTCAAAAGCAAAGTATGCTAATTGAGCTTTCCGATGGCGGTCATGGTTTAAATGGCTACAAAGGAGTCAGCTGGGACAAATGGCAAACAGAGTCACTTTTATGGATCAAAACCTTAAAGCTATAATTTGAGTGAAGCATGGACAACGCGCTTAACGCTCATCGATAGAGCCAAAGACCCTAACGATGAGCAAGCTTGGGCGGAATTCGAAGCCTATTACCATGACTTTATTAGAATGGTGATCAGAAAAATGAACCTTTCATTTGCTGATCAAGAAGACCTCATTCAAGAAGTTCTCTTAAAACTTTGGAAGAACCTCAAAAACTTAGAGCTAGATCAAGATCGAGCTAAATTTAGAACCTGGTTAAGTGTGGTTATAAAAAACACCGTCCTCAACCAAATCGATTCCAATAAACGACGTGAAAAACGAGAAGATACCTATACAGAAGGCTTGCCTGAAGAAGCAAAAGAAAACTTAGAATCCTGGATAGAAAACGAATGGAAACAACACATGATCGACAAGGTGATGGCCCATTTAGAGAACTTTTTTTCTGGCCAAGCCCTTAAGATTTTTCTAATGGATTTAGATGGCAAAAGTATCGATGAAATATCTGAAAACTTAAATATTAAAAAAAATTCTATCTACGTGCTAAGAAATAGAGTGAAGCAAAGGTTTATGAAAGAAGTCAAACTCTTAAGAGAAACACTTGAGTTCTAGTTCAAACAACCCTACCCCCAACCGACAGTCTAAGTTACTGGAGCTGTACGATGATTCTTTAACAGCTGAAGAAAATAAAGAGCTCACCCACCCTCTTTACCAACAACTTTCTGAAACTCTAGAAAATTACGAGGTGAAAGACCTCATAGCAAAAGGTGGCATGAAGTCCATCTACCATGCTATCGATCTAAAAAGCCAAAGATCTGTCGCAATGGCGATGTTACATGGAACAAGTTCAGAGGAACTTTACGACCCCTTTATTAGGGAGGCCAGACTCACCTCTATGCTAGAACACCCTAATATCATCAAAGTTTATGATTTAGATGTTAATAAAGAAGGTAAACCCTTTTTTACAATGGAACTCAAGTCCGGTCATAGCTTAGAAGATTTAATTAAATCTAAAACAAATGACTTGAGTCAAAGGCTATACTTATTTCTTAAAATATGTGATGCCATCTCTTATGCTCATTCAAAAAATATTTTGCATCTAGACCTTAAACCAGAGAACATACAAGTTGGTTCCTATGGTGAAGTATTGATATGTGACTGGGGCCTAGGCAAAGTGATCGACGACGAACTAGATGAAGTTCACCAAGAACTCCTCCACCCTGACTTACTGAACCACATGACTTTAGGAGGAGAGATCAAAGGCACTCCAGGTTATATGGCGCCTGAACAAATCACGAATTCAGAAAAAACATTCACGACAGATATTTATTCACTAGGAGCTATTTTAAGAACGATCATTCTCGAAGAGCCTCCTCTTTCTGATTCTGTCGACGATGCTTTAGATAAGACTAAAAAAGGAACTTGGCCAACTTTAACGGAAGTAAAACCTGAACTTCCCAAAAGCTTAGAAAGTATTGTCTCCAAAGCTATGAGCCTTTCTCCAGAAAGTCGTTATCAAAATGCTCGTGAATTAAGTAAAGATATTGAAAAAGTTTTACAAAACTTTTCTCCTTCGGCTCAAAACACCTCCTCTATAAATGAGCTGAAACTTTTTTATAAGCGTCACCATAAACTATGTAATTTAAGTTTATCTTTTATGATACTCATACTATTACTCGTCAGTTCTTTTACCTATAAACTACAACTCAGCAACCAAAAAATAAGTCACGAGAAAGATCTCGCTGAAAAGCTATCTGAAGACCTGATCGACACCTATTTAGATAACAGCAAATACTTCAGCGACGCTTTTATTTTTCACAGCCCTGTCGTCTCGGTTGAAAATGGACTCAACTTTTTAGATAAAATTCACAAAGTTACCCCAGGTCATGGTTGGGCTCATATGCAAAAAGGGTATTTGAACTTCATAAAATTGGATTTCAGTGAGTCTTATAAAAGCTTAAGTATCAACGATGTTAAATCCGAAGAATTAACAGGTATCGCTCAAACGTTCGCACTCGCCTACCCAAATAGTCATGAAGAAGCGACTCCAGCTTTACTAACTCAATTATTTGAAGATTTAGGGCCTCAAGCTAGAACCATTCTTAAAGATAAAGTTTTAAGTTACCATGTGAGAAAGTATGGAGCACAACCTGGATTAGAGGAAACAATTCAAACCTATATAAACCACTATAACCCAAAATGGGATGTACATTTCAAATACAATAAAAAGCAACAGTCTCTCTACCTTTCAGGTGATGGACTATCTCGCTTAAAGCCCACCCCTAAAAATAACTGTTCTCTAAAGTATCTTCCTATTAAAACTTTAATTATAGATACAAACTCATTTAGAAGTTTTCATGAGCTAGAAGGTTTAGATTATTTAGAGGAACTAGATTTAAGGTCTTATAGTACGCTCGACTTATCTGACTTACCTAAACTTCCTCAGCTAAAAACCTTAAAACTCAGCACTGATATAAGAGTACCTCGCAATAAAATTGGGCATATCCATAATGGAATCAAGGTTATTTATCCTTGATTCCATTATAAAAACCTAAATCAAATGGTCTAAGTCACCGTTACTAGCACCATTAAATGAATCTGCCTCGATTCCGAACTTTCTCATTAAAGTTAAATGCAAATTACTCAGGGGAGTGGATTCTTTACAAACAGTATGAAGCCCTGTTTTAATACGTTTACCACCTCCAGCTAAGACGAGTGGCAAATTTTTCCTAACATGGCCATTACCGTCTTTCATACCTGAGCCATATAGAAGCACGGTATTATCTAACAGACTATTTTCGCCTTCATTGATCGCTGAGAGCTGATCCATCATATAAGCCATCTGTTCGGCATACCAAGTACTTATGTCGTATATTCAAAAACTTCACGCTCCGCATTTTTATGATGCGACATACCGTGATGGTCATTTTTAACACCTTCTAAAAAACTGAAGTTTTGTCTAGAAAAACCATGAGCTGTCATGAGTGTTCCCACACGTGTTGAATCTGTTTGAAGAGCTAAAACCATGATATCGATCATGCTTCTTAAATGATCTAACTTATTTCTTGGTAACCCACTTTCAGGCCGACGAAAATGAGGTTTTCCTTTAGGCTCCCAAACTTTCTTAGGTGGGTTAATATTGTGTTTAATTTTCTTTTCAGCCGATCTCACACTCTCAAAATACTCATCAATTTTATGTTGGTCACGATAGCTGGCATTTTTGATGAGAGCTTTTGCATCGTGCATGACCAAATCTAATATACTTTCTTGGCTTTTCATTTTTTGAGTATAGTTTTTGTCTGTACGACTGGCAAACAATCGATCAAAAGCTTGTCTTGGATTAATTTCAGGTGATAGACGAGTAAATGGAGATACCCAAGAAACAGTATTCGCATAAGCAATGGGGAGATTACCTGCTTTCCCTTGGCGAGGTGGTTCAGTCCCCAATTGAATAGATGGAAACAAAGTATCATGACCTATTACTCGGGCTATTTTTTGATCAAGCGAGACCCCATCACTGCCTTTCGATACTTTACCAGCGGAAACCCCATTTAAAAAACTACTCGTCATTTCCACATGACCTGACACGCTGACATTATCTATATTTGATAAAATATTAACATCTTTTCTATGGCGTTCAAATGGCTTTAAAATGGGTGAGAAGTTAAAGTTTTCACCTGCTTCTTTTATATCCCATGCTTTAGGAAAAACTCCATTTGGCTGGAATACACTCAAGAACCTTAAAGGAGCCTTGGCTGATGCCTCCCCCATGATCTCAAGCCATGGCAAGGCCATCGCAATTCCAGAACCTCTAAGTACAGTTTTTCTATTTAACGGCTTCATTATTAAATTGAGCTTCCCTTTTCGCGCATATATAAAAATGGATAACTGAGTACGACTTCTTCTAATAACTGCAAGGCATGGCCTTTATTTTGTTTATTTTTTTCTATCAAACTTTTAATCGTCGCTTGGTCATAATGTTCGAGTTGTCTTCCTAAAGCAAAGCTCAATAGTTTTTTTATAAAATTTTCGTTAAAATCATCTAACCTGTGTTCAACAATATAATCTCGTAGGCCTAATAATCCATTAAATTTTATATTGTTAGACAACTCACCACTGTTATCTATTTTAATACCTGCTATTTCTTCCCTAAACTTCCCAATGGCATCGAAGTTTTCTAGCCCAAAACCAATAGGATCTATTTTATCGTGACACTTAGCACAAGCTAAATTTTCACGGTGCTTCGATAAGATCTCTCTTAAACTTTTACCTCCTTCTTCACCTGCATTCTCCGGCAAAGGCTCCACGTCTGCTGGAGGTTCAGGTAAATGATCTCCTAAAACAGACTCTAGAACCCACATCCCTCGATTCACAGGACTCGTCCTCAAAGGGCTGGATGTAGCGGTCAGTACACTTCCCATCCCTAGTATACCTGAACGTCCTGAGCCTTTTAAAGATGCTAATTTAAAACCTTTCCCCTCAAATTCGTCTATCCCATAGTGCTCAGCTAACCTCTCATTTAAAATACTCACTTCAGAAGTGATGAGCTCACGGATGGGTTGATCATTTTTAAAAATATGCCAGATAAAACGACTGGTCTCTTCCCGCATATCTGAAACGGTTGTTTGGCTAAAGTTTCTAAACCTATTCTTATCAGGCATTTGCTGATACCCTAACTCACCATAGCCCAGCCATTGTTCAGCAAATGATGCGACAAAAGCTTTTGCTTTAGGGTCAGCCAACATTCTTTTCACCTCACTTTTTAAAACAGCCTGGTTTAAAATTTCGTTACTAGCTGCTAATTCAAATAATTTTTGATCAGGTAAGGACTTCCATAAAAAGTAAGATAATCGAGATACTAGCTGGTAACCACTCAACGGAATGTCTTTCTCTCCTTGGCTTGCCTTCGCTACCACCTCTCTTTCATGATGCATTAAAAAGTAAGGCGAAGTCAGGATACCTCTAATCGTTTGCTGAATGGCAGATTTCGAGTTGCCTAGCTTCACTTTTTGTTGATTATAAAACGTAAAGTATTGATTTAATTCATGATTCAAAACAGGCCTTCTAAAAGCCTTTGTCATAAACTGTTTCAACTTCTGCTTGATCACTTTTGGTTTTAAATTTTTCTGATTCGCAACATCCACCAGTAAAGAATTCCGAGTCATGCCTTCTGGTAAAAATGGCCCTTCAATACTAATCCAATCAATACCGATCGACTTCGACGTATAATCTGCCATCAATTTCTTTTTATCCTTCATAAGAGGAGCTTTTTCAGCCAACCTTTTTTCAAAAGCTAAAAAGTCTGAGCAAACAAAGTTTATAAAAGCGTCTCTATCGAGCTTCATTTTTTTACGAAGTGATTCAATGAGTTTTTCTATATCTTTTAACCTAGTTGAATGCGTTCTCTCTCTTCTTTTATAGTCCGCAAAATAAATAGTTACATCTAATTCTTCTAGGAAAACTTGACTGTGTTTGTGAGCCTCCATCAATGAATAAAGTTTATTCAATTCTTTTTCATACTCATGCCCTAGTACGTTTTCTTTATTCAATTTCAATTTTATTGTATTTGAAATGGCTCGACTTTTTTGAGACACACTTTTAGGTGGAACTAAGTTATCTGTCCCTAAACCATCTAAAATGTTAAAGGTCATTTGGTGTTCACCTGCATTCAATAATATAGTAGACTCTATGACGGAGGGCGGGCCAGCTGGCACATTCGTTGTGAGCTTTTCCTCATTATCTAAACGCATGGTAAAACCAGAACCAAGTTTTTTATTACTCGATAGAGCCCTCACCTTAAATTTATAATAACCACCTGTTGATATACTTAAGGTATCGTACAAGGTCATTTGCCCTCTATTAAGGATATAGCCTTCAAAGTCATCTTTTTTTGTGATAGCAGAGCGTGACTCTGTCATCAACATTTCCTCAGCTTCATAATGCCACTTTTCAGGCTTTTCATCTAACTTAAAAAAAGCTGCTACCACTTTACTAGATAAAGTTAAATACTTCTCTATTTGAGTTTGCGATAAACTCAACCCCTCTCTATCGTTATCAAAGCCACTCATGCCCTGACTGTCTTTGCCCAACTCATTCGCTAACTGTAAATCTAAACCGAATAAATCTCTTATCGTATTGTTATACTCTTCATTTGATAATCTAGACATAACAACATAGCCAGGACTTTTTATATGAGACCAATCAATCGAATCAAGCATAGATTTACTCCAGCTCAATAACTCTGTTTCTTCGGAAACTTCTAAAAATGGTTTTTTAGGAGGCATCTCTTCGCTCTCCACTTGCTCCACCACTCTTTCCCAAATATGAAAATCTTTAACCATGTCCTCATAAGTTTCATAAGTATCTAACCTCAGATCTCCTTTTTGGACATCTTCATCATGACATTTAAAACACTTACTTTCTAAAATGGACCAAATATTTTCTTCATAGTTCTTTATGATTTTTCCGCTCGTCTCAGAACCACTTAAATAGCCTAAAACACCGACACCCCATAAAAGTGCCCTAAAATAAGATTTACCCCTATTCAATAACTGATAACTCCTCAAAACCTATTCTTATCGCACAAAGCTAATCTATACAAAATAAAGCTATTTAATTCATTCTGTAAATCAAGACCAAAGGCATCTAAATTTATGGATTATCGTACCAACAAAATAGGCAACCTCTTCTTTTTATACAAGATCATAGTTTATTCATACAATTATTTTGCTACATTTTAAACAACATATTTCTTAACATCCAGCTTAAATTTAATTGATTTCAAAGATTCCTTTTGAACTAAAGGGAGCTCTCTATAATTTTTTTTGATATTTCATTTTAAAGTAATTTAATGCCTGAAGAAATCCAAGTGAAGGATATTTTAAAACAACTCATTCAACTAGTTGTTGGATCAGAAGATGGAGCTAAACCCGTTGGTGGAATTTCTGTCAATCCAAACTCTGGTTCCGCTACTCAAAAAACAATTGCAGAAGTTTTTAAACTTATTTCTTCTAATGAGTCGACAAAAAGTTCAGATGCATTAGCCCAAACCACCTCTGACATGTTTGCAGACTTAGCCAATATTTTTGAAGCTTATTACTCAAAAGAAGAAAATAAAGATATTTTAAAAGAGACTTGGAATGCGATTCAAAACACCCAAGACCCTGAAGAAAAAGCTAAACACATCACTCACTTATTCCTTCCCGAACTAAACATACCAGAAGATAACATTGTAAAAAGGTGGAAGCTAAGCAATGTTAAAGCAAACCCACAGCCATTTAAACCGACTGAAGTGGCCATTCAACTCAATGCTCTTTACACGCTGCCCTTAGGCGAAGTGACAGATCAACCTTCTGAACTGACAGATAACTGGAACTCGATCAAGGATAATCCAGAAGCAAAATGTGCTGACTACGATCACCCTGTCCCCATGTTTGTAAAAGATGCCGACCATGAACTCATCACCTGTTTAGCTGAATTAGATGAAGAAATGACTTTTGAGAAAGAACAAAACGTCTTTCCTGCTGACTACAAGTTACCTTTGCTCATTTCAGTTTCAGTTACACATAAGTTTATCGATGGCATCTGTGGTGACTGGATCAGCCACCTACTCACTCAAAATCATTACAAGCATTTAAACTGCTATGTTATAACAGAGTCTAAAATTGATGCTTTAAAAGAAAACTTCATTCCCAATGGCAGTCCTGTTTTCACAGTATTAGGTAAATATGCAACGCACTTCAATGCTCTAAAGTATATGCAACTATTTATGGAAAAAGGCTACGGTATTCGAGCTGGCTTTAAACTAGATACAGACGAAGGCGTACGTTCAAAAGATTTATTTGCTGCAACAGGTAAAACTTGGTTTCAGACCCTTTGTCATGACTTATGGGGAGGGACAGCAACAGACATTCACAACCAAGAGGTCTATCTCGGCGTGAATGAAGGAGAGTACGTCAACAAAAAAGATATCGACGAGCTTGGCTTTAAAGGAGCCTTGCGATGCCCTGATGTGTCTGAGCCTTCTTCCTATAGAAGTGCAGAAATTTTCTTCAACAAAGCTTTTGCTCATGGCGCTTGTACTCGTCTTTATAACCAATACAACAGCTTAGGCGACCACATTTCCCACCCAGTCGTGAAAGGCGGTGGCTATGGCATTACAAACGAAGGTTTAAGAAAATTTGTACCATTCACCTACTCTCAAACAGGTCGAGCTGAAGATCAACAATTTTACTTCTGCAGCTTAAGTGCGGGATGCCGAGGTATTTTTCAACCCAACCTTCGTATCGCTCACTATAAAAGTACTGGCGGAGCTGTTCATGAAGCTGAACAAAGAACCAAAGCCACACGTTTTATTGGCGATATGTTTAGACTGGTTTTATTTGGACACTTAGTGGAATGCCTACCTGAAATTAACAACTCAAAAAGCCCTTCTACTTTAAAATACGACCTAGACCCCATGCCAGGTGTTTTTGCCGGTAAACTAGCTAGGGTACAGGCTTACTTAAATATTTTATATCGTGCTTACTCTTTCTGCGAAGAAGGCGACGAAGCTTCTGGGCAAGCTCTTATGACAGAAGGCTTTGAACAAATTTTAATGTTACAGAAAAATATCGACTCTGGAAGTATTAAAAGCGACCTTGTTAGAGAGAAACAACAATGGGAAGAACTCATTCAAACCATTGATGCACTAGATAGTCAAAAAGTAGAAGACCTTCTAGAGCAATTTAAAATATAACCTTACCTGAATTGATCAATTAGATTTCTCAGACCCTAATACCCCTAACGTTCTCTTAATTGGTTCTAAGAGAACGTTAGAAGCATTAGGAATTATCAGTGAAATCGAGGACGACACCTACATTATAAAATACACATCCTGAACAGACGATTTTAAATCGATTGCAATAAGGACTGAATTAGATGTTGATAAAACCTACTTAAGTTAGATTATTTTACTAATTGCTTAAACCATGCACGTACTTTTAAAGTAGAAAGTCTATTGTCTAAAAACATCGCACATGAATGAGCGCCTAATCCAGATGCTTGAAACGTTGATTTTACACCTGAAATTTGGTAGAGTTCTCTCAGAAGCTTATATTCATTATCAGTACAAAATACAGACTCTCCCTGAAAATTCACCAACCTTTTCAAGGCTCCCTTTTTATCAGCTCCTCCCCAACCATCTCCATCATAATGTTGACACAAATGCAAGCCTTTCCAAAGTGCAGCTATATCTTTATTTCTCAAGCCTATGTAACCACATGCTATTGCTCCTCTTGAGAAACCTGTCATCACCACTCGGTCTTTGTCTCCACCATAATTACGACAAACTTCTTCGACCATTTCAACGATAAACTGAGCTGATGAATCTGAACTTCCCCATTTATTCTCAGCTACAGGCCCATTATCACTTTCTAGAAATGGCATACTCAACCAGATGGCTCCCTTGCCTTTTGTCATACCGTACCCCATCACACACTGCTCCGGTCGACCTGTTGAGTAACAGCCCTTCACGTAATAAATATTTCCAGGCATTTCAACAATAATTGGGTACTTTTTAGAAGCTTGCCAATCTGCTGGTAAATATAGAACACCATACTTATTATTTTTTAGAGAAGAACCCAAGCTAAACCGAACTCTTTTCCCAGCTTGTGGTTTTCCTTCTGACATCTCAGGAACCTCCAATCTCTGCTTAGGCTTGATCCATAGCTCACAGTCCCCTTCTGTTCTAAAGTTCTCTACACTCAATTGGTCGCCTACCTTTGCGATAGGTAACATCACTTGAACGAATTTCACCTTATTCGGATTGATCTTATATGTTCCATCTGGAAACGTTTCTCGTAAATGACAGCTGAAAGTTTGTTTTTCAAGAGGCTTTAATTCCCTCACATCTGGAACCGCATCCCAACCATTTGAACCCACCACCCATAAAA
>JACLAC010014532.1_pt1 | contig 10890 bp, 8 predicted proteins | sample 8027881 | NCBI WGS metagenome assembly JACLAC01 (sample SAMN15725517, study PRJNA655200) | protist metagenome | isolation source: fluorescence activated cell sorting (FACS) single amplified genomes of... | place: Spain: Blaines Bay Microbial Observatory, Mediterranean Sea | collected 2016-01-19 | reverse complement strand
CGACTGAGGCCCGGGTTGGCGATAGAGTGAAAAGAAGGTTACTATCGAGAAGACTTTCGGTCGGGCCGTATAAATACGACGGGCAATGCTTTGATTCGTGCCTAGCTGAGGTTCGTCGCGCGGTACACTGCGCAAAAGTTTGCATTCCTGTCTTTAATGGGCAATATTGGGACCTTCCCTATGGACACACACACCGCCGCCTCGGTTTCTTCAAGAAAAAAGGGCGATGTCCCCCTGGCACGTATATGATTGGTTCGGACAGCGGACCAACCTACATCGAAACCGGAAAGCCATGGATGTGTGTAAAAGAAACGCGACGCGATCGTTACTATAAGAGCAAATTAGCAAATGGAATCGCAACTGCGATTTGGGGAAATAGGAACCCTAATCCTCCTTTACCTGACCTTGACGAAGATTTCATGGAACCTAACCCTCCTTTACCTGACCATGACGAAGATTTCATGTTCCCTAACCCTCCTTTACCTGACCGTGACGAAGATTTCATGTTCTAACCCTCCTTTACCGGTATTCATCATTCAAAACTAACATAAAAGTATACATAAACCTGCGTAAATGTATTTTCTAAAGATCCAAGTCTACTAAGAGTATCATGGATTTTCCACTTCAGGGCGTATTCGTATTCATCATTCAAACTATCATAAAAGAGTCTTAAAACATACTATATATCATTAGTTTTTTTTTATAAGATACGAGATGTACGACTTAAATTTAGCGTCCTCATACCCTAATCCTAACTTGGTTAAAACAAGAAAATTGGCTTTAGTAATTAAAATTAATGTACTGGCCCGACTCCCGGCCCCGGACAGCCCAGACTCGGCCACCAACAAAGAACCGCAACACAGCAGTGAGCAACTCAGCATTGCCTCGACCCTAATAGTGCTATCCTCGGATGAAGACACCGGGAATAAGAGCGTTGCCAGCAGGACGAGATCCCAACGGGCATGCCAACGAACCACGTCTACCGCACCGCTGATCGAAAATGACACAAACGACCCTCCCCCGACATCTCAACCCACAGATGACAATCCCATGACTGATTTACAAGACAGACAACGAGCACCTCTAAAACAATTAAGCCGCTGCTTGGAAGATCGTACAAGGATTGAGTTACCTATGAGTGAGATATCGGATGAGGCCGTTAACGGACAAATGGAATCAAATTGTTCAACCTAGAGCCTATTAATGATTCAGTTATCTCGGCTACCGGTATGAGTTCTAAATTGTGCTTATGTGTACATATCTCACATTTTTAAGCGATGATGCAGCAACCACCGGATGTGCCATTCGATGCGCCGTTCGATGCGCCATTCGATACGCCGTTCGATGCGCCATTCGATACGCCATTCGATGAAGGGACTATATCGGCCGATTGCTTCTGGCATAGTCAAGATATTCCTGTTCCTGCAGTTCAATTCTTTTACCAAATCAAATGCACAGCTTGTCGTGCCCAGTACCCCATTTTTTACGTTGAAATAAAACCGTTCGTTAGCACACTTGGCCACTGCCCCCACAACATCTTCACAGGATGCCTCTGTCGCAAGAAAACGCCAAATTGTCACGATGGAAAAGGCGCCCAGCACAATGGGCAACATCCACAGAACAAAGTGAGTCCGACCACGAAAGCGCTTTCTCCGAGTTTTGACTCTGAGCTTTGGCCCAAACGAGATAGACGCTCGTTGTGTGTTGCCCCCTGAGTACTCTATCACCGTTAAAAGCACAAACAGGTCCTGAAGGTCAACGTTCAGGCTAAGGACAGGTTTGATCAAAGCCAAATGCTCCAAAATCGATAGCTTTGTGTTTGACCGTAGCCGCAGCAAACCAGAAAACGTAAATGTCACGTCAAACAAAACTTCCACGACTAGCAAATGTCGCGTGCGCGATGGGGACGGGGAGAATCGATTCAGCAAGTACGCTGTTGCAAACGAGTTGCACGCTACGAGCATTACTGATAAAACGATGATTTCTCCATTTTGGAGTTGAGGCGAAAGCATCGCCCCCAATTGTAAGAGCACCTCAACTCCTTCCATGCAAAGGATTCGGAACAAATACTCTGGCTTTTTGGGGTTGTTGCAAGCCAGGAAAAAGGACACTGCCGAGTTTGATTGCGCCGCTTTTCGACAGCCTGGAATTAGTGACCACCATGCCCCTTTGGAGTCAGCCTTACCATAGCCTTTCAGGTAAATGCCTGCACAAAAATATGTTAAAAGTGAAATGGCAAAGTAAACGGCGACTATTATCCACCCAAGCGCAGAATCCTCGCGTGCGGTCGACAAAACACTTCCCCCATACACCATCAACGTGGCTGAGAGAAGCGTTGTCAATACTATGCTCAATTGTAGAAGATGTGCTGTCATCCCGCTGGTTGCCGTAGCATTGAGGCGGGGGGTGAACTCGATGATCTCGTAATAGGCCAGCCCTATACCAAATAACGACGGCAAGACTATGGACGAAACCAGAGCTGTTTGACGCAAAAGAACCCATCTATAGTACTTGGAGTTATCGACCATGTCGATGGTTTCCGTTGCAGTGGAATGAATGTTGCAAGGTAGAGTTGACAATGCGGGTGATGAAGCCCTGGCCCATACCTCACCTTTTAAATCAACCATGGTGTTGTTCGACCAGGCGCTGCAGTTGCTGACCGACTGGCTCCATTCATGGTGGAGGGAAGGCAGCATTTTTAACCACGAGTCCATCACAATAGCAAGTGAATCATGAGTTTGTTGGTCCGAGACTTCTGTCAACAATTGACTAACACGGCGCTCCATTTCCTTAATTTCCAACTTTTCTACTACTATCTCTCTTCGCTTTTCGTAAGATATGTTTGAATACCAATTGTTGTCAAAATAGTTGCAGGGGAGTGTTAATTCGCACGACTCCGGCGAACACCGAGGAAACATTGAATTGCAAAGAAGAGGCATATAGGAAAATTCTGGCTCTTCTATTGTAACGCCGACCAGCGCTCCAACGCTCTCTAATGCCGTTATCATGCCCTCCCAACTGTTCAACCCGGCTTCCTCTAGCCCACCTAATGCTGCCACGAACGTTTTGGAATCTGCAAGTGACGGGCACACTGATCTCATCCGATGATAGAGTTTAGGAGTTACAGAAAGAGCGTGCCCTTGGGCAAAAAGGGTACATCTTCCCCTCCTCGCTGCACCTGTCACTGACGAATCGCTGTTTGGCAAATAATCCGGCTTTCCGCCAAGTGCGGCAATGGCTCCAACCAAGAGGAAAGCAAAGGCAGCAAAACTGCCGAACATTATCGATTTTCTCCTGGTCACTGTGGTGTGTGAGTGTATTACAATGACTGGGCCCATTATCCACAAACTGCAGAGTAATGTGTACTCCAGAACGCTTAAATTGTACGCAAACTCTAGTAACGGCTTATCCACAGGCTTTTCTCTAGCAAAGCACACGGCGACTATTGCTATGAAGAATAGGAAAGCTCCACCCACCACCGAAAAGAAGACAAGGGCGGCAATGGATTGTTTCACCGTGAATGTAGCAGGCACAGGCAAATTGCTGTCTACACGGGGCGGGCCAGTCGCAACATTGTCCTTTCTCAGGGGGTTGCTGAATCCATAACCTGCCTCGAATTCAAATGGGGCCGTTGGGGAAGACGACATAATGAGCGTGGGGCGGGAATCTGGGTGCGCAGTCCATGCATTTGTCGTTGCGCATGTCAAGCGTCTTTAAAATATATGAAGAAGCAAAAAATATAAAATATGATCTTATCCTCTATTTTTCTTTAACTTGTTTTCTCTTCAGAATGAATAGTAGGACCTCTTCTTCTTTATTATAATATATATTTTTATCATTTTTTTATTTTTTTATAATTTATAGGTGGTGTGTATAATATTATTATATTAGGTATATAACACACAGGAGTGTAGTTTGCCAAAAATATGCCAGATCTATAGAGATATCGAATCAACGGATTCTTCTTTGGAGGATGGATCACCAAAGAAGAAAAGAGATTTTCAACCAGTACCGCGAGAACGGCTCAACAACGAGGAGGTCAACGATTTCAAAAATTCCAAGGGCGAGGCAATGAGTGAGATGGAAGTTGAATGTGCATACAATATTCTATTCTTTGATACAAAAGTACTCCTATCAAAACTATATTTATTAGTATTATTTCTCCTCCTCGTAGTAGTAGTACAAAATCAACAAAATAATGAAAAAAAACAGTTTTTTCAGACACGGCAAAGGTCACACATGTGTGAGTAAATTTCTCTGTCCGTAAATCGTCATTCAAAGCATTTATCATTATCCTAAAATAGCAATCAGGCGTCTTCCAGCCATTCCTGAAGCGAGCTTAGCTGGTACTCGTGCGATGCATCGGGCTCTGCCCTGTATCCGATCGTACCATCACTGTCCACACCGTAAAATCGAGTAGGCCAGCAGGCGTACAAATTGTCGAAGCTTTCCATTCCTGGGCGGTCCACAACAATTGGGAAATCGTCTGGGAATCCAAACATGTCTCGAAACTCTTTTGCGACTCCAGTTCTTTCCAGTAGGTTTGTTGGCTGGTCGATTACAATTTGGTCCCCAACCGGCCATTCGTTGGCGGCATGGGCTTCGGCAATGTACACCAGCACAAAATCCGAGCGTTGTTTGAACCTTGCATGAAGTTGTTGCAAGTCGTCCACAAACGCCCGGAATGGGGGTCACGTTACCGAACCAGCGGCAATAACGAGTGGTCTTCTGGTCCTTTTGAAGTCCAAAAGTGTTGCAGGAACACCGTTAAGGTCATAAACTTGACAATTTTCTGCCAACATTCCAGTCTGTATTTTGCCAGGTTTTGATCGATTGAACCTAACATAATTTGGTATTGTCCTCATCAGTGAATTTTCAGGGTACAAGGCACGGGCGCTTCTGATGACCTCGACGCTTTCATCAGAAAGACCCTCTTCCCTCACAACTTGCAACTGGATTTGTCGATTTACTTCGACGCAGTTTTGACTAGGGATGCGGACACAGTTTTGGTAGTCAGCAGCACCTCGCAACTGCTGTTCGCGACGTAGCATTCGAACAACAACCGCTTCCGGTGGAACTTGCTGCAGTGTGAACGCCAACTCGTCGAAATTGTTTCGACCATTGGATTCATGGAACATCCTCAACAACATTGAAGAGCTGCTCATTCGCATCTCTAGCATCCGGCTCTGGAGTCGTCGTTTTTCTTCGGCTTTCTTCTTGGTCTCTACAATCAATTTAGCCACATCATCTGTGACGCGAAGTCGAAACCTAGGGTTGTTATTTTTCCTGATCTGGTCTGCTCGATTCAAAATCGGGCGCATTTCATGCTCTGGAAGATGATTGCCGCAAGCAATCGATTTGCTAAAACACTTGTCACACAAGTCGAAATCTTCGCACACTGTGCAACGAAACCTGTACGATTTTGTCTGAACAGACATTTCCCCGTACCCGAAATAGTTTCGATCCCAACTACGTGTCCCTCGGGCGGATCTAGGAGGCGGCAAAATTTCAGTGTTGCATCCATCGCAAATGAATTTCAGTCCCTGGTGTGCGTTCGCAGTTCTCGTCTGAAATTCATTGCGCTCGTCCCACATAAAATGCGGAAAGAAAGAAGTACCTTGAAGCCCCACGCCTTTGGCGTTTATGCCTTTAAACACTCTTTCCAGTTCGGCTGTGGTGATGAACGGGAGTCTCACGTGCTCAATCAGTCCTCTAGTGTCGGTCAGCACACTGCTAGCCATTCCAGAATTTACACGAATTTGACTCCACCGCAAAAGTGTTTCAAGGACCATCCATTCTTCAGCCTGCAAAAAATCGGACGAGATTGCCTCCTCCAATTCGTTGCGAGAAAGATCCGCAAGAAGCTCATCGTTCTGGAAAATAAATACAAAATGCTTTCGTAAATAACGTTTTGCCATCCTTTTAACCCAAGTTGCAGAATCGGTTGAAGAGGACCAATCTAAAATTCCAAGACATGTGTCTTTGTTCAAAGTACTTGCCAGCAATTCGTCAAACCCGTGGACAATCGGTCCAAGCTGGTAATACTCTGCCACCCCGCGACAATCAACGCACAATTGAACCTTGTGGCCGCATATGGAAAGCGACTGTGTGTACATTGCCGTACACAAAACTTGCATAACCTCTTTCGAGGGAACAATATCTTCGCTAACAGTAATCACGCGACGGTGTTGGGAATCAACGACTTTGCTATCGTTCCAATCCCCTATGAGCAGCGTTTTGAATACGTCGGACCATGCCAGCAAGACAAACGAGTGGCACGGGAGCTCCCACCCCAAGCCACCATCCTTACTGAAGCGCGAAGACCTTAGAACGCAATCGCAGCGTGCAAGTCGCTGGAACATTTCATCCTGAACACGCTTCTGCTTCCCGACCTTCTTGCTGGATTTTTTTCGGACAAGCTTGGACAAGCTTGTTTCCCATTTTGATAAAAATCCTTTCGGTTCTGTGGTGGGTCTTAGTGCAACTACAAGATTGGTGCATTCGTATAATACTTCAAACGATGTCATCAATTCCTCCGGGGCGCTCGTGTCTCTATAAAGACGTGCTTTGAACGGGCTTTCCTTCACTCCAAAGTCATCTACAAGCACACCCAGGCTCGCAGGAATGTCCCAATCGTATGCGCTCTTCGCTTGCTTGTCCTGGGCATGTTTCTTGAGACGTTCCATGTGAACTTTTGCAGCTTCTTTTCCCACCAAATTTTCCAGTTTTTCCACGGTCATCTTTCCACGGGACCATCGCGCAGACAACTTACGATTACCATCGTAAGGCGTATCGACATAGACGTGATCCAAATTTTGAAGCGCTCCCTGCTGGTTGAAGGTTTTTATTTGGTCGTCTGGCACACTGCCGCCTGTTTTCCAGTCGGTTCTCGCCAGGTTCTTGTCGTCGGGGAAGCGAAATCCTTTTCCAGAGTATAGCATTGAAATGGCCCGGCGCAACGCTTCCTCGGATCGATTGAAATGGTGGATTGGGACTTTCAGTACAGTTCCAAACATTGCGCCACCTTTTGTTTCGTCCATGGCCTTGACAATTAACTCTTTAAGCACATCGCTGAGGGCCAAGATGGCCTTGTGCGCGTATATCAGTTGGTCCTCTTTTCCCTCTCGCTGTACAACAAGCACAATATCTGCCCCAGCACTATTGGGGTTTTCATCCTGAGAATTGCAAAAGTTGAACAGTTCTTCCATACGATTCCACGCCGATTCTAAGGCTCCCTCCGTTGCTTCCTGAGCATCTTCCGCCCGTTCTGTCACGCGCTTCAACGCCTCCGTTGCAACCACTTGGTCCAGAAGAGCGCTATTGGTATTGTCGCTCCATTGCCGTATAAGCTTCGCCATGGCGAAATGAAAGACTGGTTGGCATAAACTATTCCTTGCATTTTTTCTTTTACATTCATCGAATCAATTGAAAATTGTTTTTTAAATAACAGTTTGGGTAAAAACCTTTTCTCAGTTGTCAGTTGTCTCAGTCTTAGTCACACCACGCATGCATCCTCTCTTTTTTTCTTTTGCTCTGGTCTTGTTGGCTCACCTAGTTATTATTAAAATTAATTCTTCTTCTTCTTTGAGGTGTATTGTTATTTTATATATTTATAGTTACAACTATACGGTTATTAAATAGGAACAGGCTACTAAATCATATCTCCGATCTCCTCCTCCGTCCAATCCACCACCACCAACAAAAAAACCACACCTCATCCTCCTCCTACTATCCCATTCTCTTCATTCCACCGATTAGTAATTATTATTCATCAAGCCAAACGGAAGAAGAAGACGTGCAAAACAGATACTGCGCTTTGGAAGTAGTGCAGCTTTTAATATATAAATGAATGTGTTGTGTAAAAACGGTGAGCGTAGAATTGGACACATTCCTTTTCAAAATACACACAATACACCAGTCTAGGTTATTAGCCCCTTTGCCCCCCACTTGATCCCCGTTGCGTACAGGGGAAATGATTCTTTCCGGCTTGGCAAGGCGGGGGAGGGCAGCGGCGCATATCGCCGGTTTTGGCAGGCGCTTTCTGTCCGTTCGCACGACGGTGTCATCCGTTGCTGGCGTGGACACGGACTCCTCGTTCACAAACATAACCTCGCCGATATCAGAAAAGGTTGGGAGAAACTTGCACCTGCGGTCGGGCCACCCTTTGAATACAATCAAAACAATAATAGAAGGCCATTTTCTGGAAAATGCCCCGAACGCGGAAACGTACAAATTTGAGTGCGTCGACGACCGCCTTCCAATAGTGACAACGAAGCAGTGTTTCGACGAACTGCTGACCCCAAAGGACCACGTGAGCCGGAACAAATCCGACACGTACTATGTGAGCGAGGACCGGGTCCTTAGGACCCACACTAGCGCTCACCAGACGGAACTTATGAGGGAAGGGAAAAAGGCGTTTCTGTGCACGGGAGACGTTTACAGAAGGGACGAGATCGACAGCAGCCACTACCCCGTGTTTCACCAGATGGAAGGCGTTAAAATTTTTGAGCCAAGCGAGTTGCCAAACCCAGAGAACCCGACTGATGGGTCCAATGTAAAGTATATCGAGGACGATTTGAAAGATCACCTGGAAGGCATGGTCCAAGCACTGTTCGGACCCAACATCGAGACGCGCTGGGTGGATGCCTACTTTCCGTTCACCGACCCGAGCCTGGAGCTGGAGGTGTTTTTTCAAGGAGATTGGCTAGAAGTGCTCGGCAGCGGGGTCATTGAACGAAAGATTCTGACGAACTGCAACCTGGGGCATACCCACGGATGGGCCTTCGGCCTTGGGCTTGAAAGGCTGGCCATGGTTCTGTTCGATATCCCGGACATTCGCCTGTTCTGGACCGAAGACCCACGCTTTAGCTCGCAGTTCCGTGCCGGGGAAGTAACGACCTTCAAGCCGTACAGCAAGTACCCAGAGTGCTACAAGGACGTGTCGTTCTGGAGGCCCGAGGATTTTCACGAGAACGACCTCTGCGATATGGTCCGCGGCGTGGCGGGCGACTTGGTGGAAAAGGTCGAGCTAATCGATCAATTTCGGAACGAAAAGCTGGACAAGACGAGCTTCTGCTACCGAATAGTGTACCGGTCCATGGACCGGTCCTTAACGAACGAGGAGGTGGATGTCTTGCAAAACGAGATCCGCGACCGGATGTCGGACGAGATGGACTGCGAGCTGAGGTGAGGAAGTAGATTTTTCAGGTTTAAAACGTATCATCTGGGACCTGGGAGAGTGTGCAAGAGGAAGTACACGCTACAACACGCATGTTTTACTTTTTCTAGACATTATATTTGTATTTTATGACTATACACATGCACGCACGCTGGGAGAGTGACAGGTGCGAACGCCTTTAATGTTAAATGACGAACTCTCTCCGAATGCTTCCCATTGCCGGGCTTCTCCTTTTAGACGAGGGGGCGCTCCATCGCGTCGCCCTGTTCGTGCCGATGCGCTCGCTCCATTCGCACGGGGGTGTTCCGGTTCATCACTGCCCGGACTACGCCGATTGCGGCGGCCACGATCAGTACGTAAAACCCTGTCGTTGCCCAGTGTATTATTTCCCATGACTTTGGCAGCTGCGTCTTGCTTCCGTCGACTGGTGCGCTGTTCTGCGCGCGGATGATGCCTTGGAGCGCCCAGCACGTGATGAACGCGTAGAACAAATCGTTTCGGGTGATGGCCAAGTAGGAGGCAACCGCCGGGGCAACGGTGATGATCATTACCCCGAAATCTGGGGGAGGGGTCCACCCGTTGTTGCTGCCGAGCACGCTGAGGCCAAGAGAAGAAGCGACGACAAGCCACCCGGCCTGAAGGCCCCACGGTGCGTAACAGCACAGCTTGTATGCAACCGTGACCTTCGCGCCGTTTCGGTCCACCTGGCTGAACCAGTTGACCTGCAGCTCGTCGTAAGTTTTGGCAATGCAGTAGAGGTACGCGAGGATGACCACTTCGGAGAGCCACCAAAGGCTGAATGAGAACAGGATTAGCCACAGTCCGTTCAGCAGAAATGCTGCAATGACGTACTTTCGGGACCCATCAAGGGTCTTTTGGCCGAAGCCACCGCCCCGTTGCACCGGGAGCGCCTGGTAGACCGTGTAGCAGAGCTCGAAGATGTAGATGAGACCCCATATTGCAAATGTAAACCCGTCCGGCGTTATATATGTTGGGTTGTCGTTGGACTGCTGGCCATTGTTTTTGCAGACTGGGTCTTTCCCCACGCCACAGACAGCATTCGACAGGATGTTCATGATGATCATGAGGATGAAGGAAACCACAAGGCCAAGGGACTCCACTCGTTTCCATTTCGTGTCGGCTTGGCCGCCGTTTCCCTCCGTCGGAGAGGCAGACGTTCCGTAACTTGTTGCGTAATCAGACATATGTGTTTCTTGAAGCGTGCGTTTTGTTGCTGTTGTGGTGGTGGATATTACCTGATAATTTCATTTGTCCTGCGTTTCCCACCACCGCACAAATTTCTACGCAGCTATTCTTTCTCTTCCGCGAGATGAATTGGAAAAGAAAGAACAACAAAGAAGAAGAAGAAGAAGAAGAAGAAGAAGAGGAGGAGGAGGAGGGTACAAAAATATTATTATTATTAATAATAAGTAAAAATAACACTACACAGTATGAGGAGAGTTATCATCCCAAATGGTTGATTTTTATTATTATTACAACAAAAATAATTATTAAAGAAGAAGAAGAAGGAAAAGAAACAACAGCATCAAAATAGGATGGGACAAAATAAAAAAACAACCAGAATTTTAGTAAAAAAAAGAGGTAGGTGATGTTGTGTCTATGTATACATAATAAATAAGCACGCACAAAAGAACAACATCGGCATAGCAGGTTGAACCAAGTATTCTTTTAATAATAACCAAATCGAATAC
>JACLAC010003091.1_pt1 | contig 10890 bp, 5 predicted proteins | sample 8027881 | NCBI WGS metagenome assembly JACLAC01 (sample SAMN15725517, study PRJNA655200) | protist metagenome | isolation source: fluorescence activated cell sorting (FACS) single amplified genomes of... | place: Spain: Blaines Bay Microbial Observatory, Mediterranean Sea | collected 2016-01-19 | reverse complement strand
TTGTTGAAGACGCCGAGATTATCTACAAACGCGAAGTGGAAGATTTATCTCTGCAAATAAAACGCTTAAAGCGAGAGCAAGAGAACATGCTCGATTTAAGCCCTACCCACGCCGACAGCCTTGTACTCGCTAGCGATTTCGATGCGAAAGCCTATGTGCACCAAGATATCGAGATAGCGGTCAACATCCGTAATTTAGAGATTAAATGCCAGTTGGCTCAAGCACGTTATCGTTATTTATTCGAAAGCGCCTAATACATTCCCTAATTAAAGGAGACCCGACCATGGGCTCAGGTTTTTACACAGAAGAGGCTTATCAAACGCTTCGAACCACCAAATCTTATGCCACTAAAACGCGTAAGCAGATTTTTCAATCGCGCCGTATCGACCCGGAAATGGCGCCACAAAGCATTCACGTGCGTGAATCTTGCGACTCTATCGATCACCCAGAGAGTCTCGCCATTATGGTGGGCCTAGACGTGACGGGCAGTATGGGTTTTGTGCCAGAGAATATTGTTAAACAAACTTTGCCCGATTTAATGGGTTCGATGATTGAAGCCGGTATCGCTCACCCGCAGGTGTTATTTTTAGGCCTTGGGGATTTTGTTTACGATCAGGCCCCCCTCCAAGTCGGTCAATTCGAATCTTCTGCCGAATTACTGGACCGCTGGTTAACCAAAGTTTACTTAGAAGGCGGTGGCGGTGGTAATAATTGCGAGTCTTACAACCTGGCTTACCTAGTGGGGGCACGCCATACCCAAATAGACTGTTGGGAAAAGCGCCGACAAAAAGGCTTTATTTTTACCATTGGTGATGAGCCCTGCGCAAAGACCATTCCGGCCGATATTATTACCCGTTTAACTTCGGCGTCACAAGCCTCCACCTTAACCACAGAGGAGATTTTGGCAGAAGCCCAAAAATACTACCACGTATTTCACCTGCATTTAGAGCATAATGCTTACGCTAAAACCTCCCAGCGAAAAGAAGGTTGGCAGGAATATTTGGGGGATAATTTTATCACCCTTGAAGATTACACTCAGGTGTCTAAAGCGATTGCCACTTTGGTTATTCAGCATGTGGAACCGGCTCAAACAGACTTGGCGATGAAAAAAAGCACCATAGAGGCGATGTTATAAGTTATGGATATTTCACTCGTGCTCGACCTGGGTTTTGGGGATAGTGGTAAAGGCATTACCGTCGATTATTTTGCTCGCCAAAACCCTAGCGACACTTTAGTTGTGCGTTTTTCCGGTGGTCATCAGGTGGGGCACACGGTGAGGCATAATACCCTTACCCATACTTTTAGCCACTTTGGTGCGGGCACCTTGCGGGGCGTCCCTACGTATTATACCCATCATACCACTATTTTTCCGCCGGCTATGTTGGCAGAATTGGCGGTGTTGCGTGGGTATCCTACCGAACATAACATTACCCCAACCCTCTACCTTCACCCTTTGGTGATGGTAACCTGCCCGTTTGATATTGCTTACAACCGCGCGAGAGAATCGCTAAAACAGCATGGTTCTTGTGGGGTGGGCTTCGGTGCTTGTATTGATAGGCACTCGGCGGGCATTACGCTTTATGCCCAAGACTTGCAGCACCCTTGGGTACTGGAGCAAAAATTGTTGGCTATTCGCGATTATTATTTGAATAAAACCGAGGATTTAAATACGACACAAAGTGATGCTTTCCAAACAGCATTTATGCAAGAAATCGATGGTTTGGATGTGCAGCCGTTTATTGATCAATGCCTCTTAGCGGCAGAGCATTATCAGTTTATTGATTTTCCTTCTTTGGCTAAGCGTTTTGGACACCTTATTTTTGAAGGCAGCCAGGGGATTATGCTGGATCAGTTACATGGCATATACCCCCACCTTACGCGCAGCCATACTACGGCTAAAAATGCTTTGGATTTTCTCGATGAAACTCAATTAGATTATTCGAGTATTACGGCTTATTACGTGACTCGTTGTTACCAAACACGCCACGGAAACGGCCCTATGAGCAGTCATCAACCAGTGTCGTTAATTCATAATGAGCATGAGGCCAATATTAAAAACCGTTACCAAGGGGATTTTCGTACGGCGCAATTAGACCCTTCATTGTTGCGTTATGCATTGCAATGCGACAAAGTGTACCATGGGAATAAAACCATCCACCCGGCGCTAGTGGTAACGTGTTTGGATCAACGGCCTTCGTTTTGTGTAGCAGATTTACTTAGCGAGTTGGCTTGGCCTTGGGTTGAGGTGTATGGGAGTTATTCGCCGGACTCTAAGGATTTTAAGTTATTGACTTGATGTTGATTTTGGCTATTGAAGTTATGGTCAATATGACCTGAACTGTCACCGAAAAAACTGGTTGCATATCCATAATATTGCCTTTAGTATAACTATAACACGTTAATAGGATGCGATAATGGCGATGAAAGTAGATCTACCCGAAGAAGACAAGGTCGACAATTTGCCTACACCGCACGATAGTTTTTTTGTGGCCGCTATGCATATTATCTCTGTTGCGGAGGCATTTTTTAAAGGTTTGTTATCACCCGAACTCAGTACGAAAATGAACTTCAAAACCTTAAAGCTAGAGAACAGTACCTTTGTTAACAGTGGTTTACGCAAGTCTCATAGTGATATGATATACAGCGTTGAGATGGCCGACATGTCCATTCCCGTATACATTGTTACAGAACAGCAGTCCAACCCAGAAAATAATATGCCTTTTAGGGTTCATCATTATTTATTTAATTTTCTAATGTGTCGCACCTTTCAAGAGAAATACAAAAAGTTACCCCCGGTACATGCCTTAGTGTTTTACACCGGTAAGCGCAGCCGCTACCCTCATTCGATGGCGCTAACCGACTGCTTTAACGACCCTCATGCGATGATGAATAAGCTATTTCATGGCGAAGTAGAGTTAGTCAACGCTAATAAGCTCAAGCGAAGAGGCATACGTATGGTCAAGTGGTTGGGGCCGATGGTGCAGGCCATGACGTCTATACGGATGCCGGATATTACCAACGTAGCCGTACAGATATTCGAGGATCTGGCCCTTTACGGTGGCGACGCCTATGAGCAGCAGCAAACCAAAGCATTAACGCTCGCGTTATTAACATATTTTGAGAAAGCTGGTAAAATAAGAGATAAGCAACGATTTTTTAGCCTGATAGAGCGGCTTCCAGAGCATATAAGGGGTTTAGTGATGACATTTGGACAAGAACTACGTGAAGAGGGCAGGATTGAGGGCAAAGCAGAGGGCAAAGCACAAGATGCCACCAGAATGCTGGCTAAAGGCTATAGTATCGATGAAATTCGCGACATCACTCTACTTAGCATTGAGCAAATTGAGGCGCTTAAGAATGTACCGGCTCAAAATGAAAGCGATGATGACTAGGGGAATAAAGACGAAGTTCGGCTGGAATTGAGCTAGCCTATGAAATCCTAGGCTTCTTATAGTTATTAGCTATTCATGCTATTGTGTTAGCGCCTGCTAACCGTCACCCACAAAAATTCCTCGCCCCCAATATCCCGATGGTCGGTTGCCTCAATGTCGAAGCCAATGGTGTTCAGATCATCATAGAGCTCTTCCGTTTCCTTATGGCTATAATACAGCTCCTGCCCCATGAACTCTTTATGACCATCAAATTGCTTGGCACCGGTGTAGGCTTGTGTAGCATAGGTAAATAGTGCTTTGCCTTCGGGTTTAAGCCATTGGTGAATATTGCTAAACACTCCCGTATGAGCAGAAGCCGGTATGTGAAACAAGCTATAACTGGCGATAATAGCGCTAAATTGATTCGGCTCAAATTCGACGTGTTGGATATCGGCATGAATCGTTTGCATTTGCGGTACATACTTAGCCGCTAATGCGAGCATTTGCTCAGAAAAATCCACCCCAGTGATAGACCAGTGCCTATCCGAGAAATATCGCGCAACGGGCTCACCTGCTCCGCAGCCTAAATCCAGTAGTGCGCCTGTTTGGGAGGCAAGTCTCGAATAGAAATCATCCAACACTTCTGACATATCAAACAGCCCACGGTTATGCTCGTAGGTGGCGGCGAAAGTATTATAGATTTCCTGGAGTGTACGGTTGTCGGCTTGTACTTTACTGGGCATCTTCTCTCCGGTTTTATGTCAAGCGGCACGTTGGTAGCCTTTTGCGTATTGTATGCTAAACCATTCAAGGTAAAAGAACAATCATACGCCGGGTTCGCCAGTGCGAAGCTAAATCTAAATGGGTTCTATAGCGAAGCTTATGATGCATTTAGTATAGTATTGATCAAGTCACTTGACCCTAGGTTTGTCGATGGCAGATAATACTCTCCTAACCATGGAGCCTCCTCACTAGGGGAGTGCGTTTCTTGAGGAATGACTATAAAATGACCCGTTTATCCTGGCCACTCTTTTTAGCTTGCGCTTTATTAACATGCTCCCTATTAACATCAAGGGCTCACGCAGAGGCCAACAAACATTGGCAACGCTTGCTAGAAAAAGATTTAAAGCACATATATACAACAGTCAAGCAAAACCACCCCGGTTACTTGGATACCGCCAACCCTTATTTCAAACAATGGCTACAACGCGGCTATAAAGAAGGGTTAAAGCGCGCGAAAACGGTTAAGTCTCTGTCCGATGTTTTTAACGCTCTGCGTATCTATGCAGCAGGCTTTGCCGATGTTCACTTTAGTGTCGATTTTTATTATCACACCCGGTGGCAATACTGGGCCGGTATGCAAATCGAAAAACGAGGCCAATATTATTACGTGACCCAAACGCAAGAGCATTGGCCCGTGGCTCTTCCCCCAGTATCTTCCCGGTTAATCTCCTGTGACAATCGCCCTATTGCGGAGCTTTTAAACCATGAGATCCTACCCTATAGGTTTAGCCAAGCCGAGCTTGAGTTTCCTAAAATCCAGTTTGCATCACGATTAACCATAGACGACGGTATCGGATACAGAACCCGCTATAAATCCTGCCAATTTTTAATCGACGATAAACAAGAGCAAACATTTGCACTGCATTGGCAAAGCTTTAATGGCAAACTTCCCCGGCAAGGTAAACCGGCAGACTACGAAGTAAGCGAGGTTGAACAGGGTGTTTATTGGGTAAGGATACCTACCTTTGCCCCCAATGCCCAACAACTGGTATCGTTAAAGCGCGTATTGGAACAGCTGCGCCAGTTAGAGCAAGCCAAACGCATCGTGTTAGATGTACGTGGCAACCAAGGGGGTAACTCCGGGATCGGGCAAACCTTACTGGTAGCCCTTTATGGCGAATCGATTTTTAAATACGCGGCTCCACATCATGCAGACGAATACCCCGTTTGGCGGATTAGCGCAGACAACTACCATTATAGAATTATTACCGCCATCCCCCAAATGAAGCGTGAAGTCGGTGAAGACCATGCCTTTATCCAGGTGATGGTGAAAGATGCGCAGCGCATGAAGCATGCTTTACGCCAGGGGGAGCCTTTGCTTGAACTAAAACCCAACCCAGAGGATTATGAGCAGGCCCCCAAAAAAACCAAGAAAGACAACGAGGTAAAAGCACGCCCGCCACTAGACCCGAACATAGCGAAGCCCATTTTGTTAACCGATATCGCTTGCATTAGCGCGTGCATGGATTTTGCCGATTGGGTGCTGGCCATCCCCACGGCATTACAAGTAGGGCAACAAACACGAGGGGACACTTTATATACTTCGATACGAAAAATCGAATTGCCCAGCAAGTTGGGTTATTTTAATCTCGCGCAGAAAATGATCCGTAACCGCCCACGTGAACACAACCAAAGTTATAGACCGGATATTGAATATCCGGGAGATTTAAAAGATACCCAGGCACTTAAGACTTGGGTTAATGCCACGTTGTTAAGCCATCCTCCCTAAGTGCGATGGCGCTATCCCCTATACAAGCCTCAAAGCAAGCTGTCGCTAAAATCATTTTTCAACCTCTTATAATAGCCTCTCCCTCAAGCCAAAACCAAGTTTCAAGTTAACTAAGCTCAAAAATCGTCGTTTCCCCCTAAAACTCCGTCGTTTTGCCCGTGTTGCCCGAAAATAATCATGGTACTATATCCGCAAGCGATGACACCGCCCGCCTTACCCGCCATTCGGCCCCATAACGATCACCCTCCCATCCATAGATGGGATATAGGAGACTTGTTTCTATGAGTATCGCCTCTAATACTCCCATCGCCATTGTAGGGCTTGCTTGCTATTACCCTGGCAGCCGAAGCCCGGCAGAACTGTGGCAGAATATTTTGGCAAAAAGGCAACAGTTCCGAACCATGCCAGAACAACGCCTCCCCAACACTCATTATTTTGACCCCAACCCCTTAACACCCGATAAAACCTACCAATCCAAAGCCGCCGTGATCGATGGGTATCACTACGACTGGAAACGCCACAAAACGCCTAAACGCACCTACGACAGTACCGATATTACCCACTGGTTAGCACTGGATATTGCATTAAAAGCCATCGACGATGCGGGCTACTGCAAAGACAATATTCCCAACGCGAATACGGGTATGATTTTGGGCAATACCTTAACAGGTGAATTTACCCGCGCTAACACCTTGCCACTACGCTGGCCCTACGTACAAAAAGTATTACAACAATCCCTAGCCAATAAAGATTTGTCACATACCTTTAACACACTTAAAGTAGAAATGGAAAAGGTCTATAAATCTGTTTTTACCGAATTTACCGAAGACTCCCTCGCCGGGGGCTTAGCCAATACCATCGCCGGACGTATTTGTAACACCTTAAACCTCCAGGGAGGCGGGTATTTGGTCGATGGTGCCTGCGCCAGCTCACTCATCGCTATTTATACGGCGGCAGAACATCTACGTGCTAAGTCGATGGATATGGTCATCGCCGGTGGCGTCGACATTAGTTTAGATACCTTTGAGTTGGTCGGGTTTGCTAAAACGCAAGCTTTAACCCCCAATGAGATGCGCGTTTACGATAAACGCGGCAACGGGTTTTTACCCGGTGAAGGCTGCGGTATGGTCGTGCTTAAACGCTTGGAAGATGCCCAACAAGACGGCGACAAAGTCTATGCCGTGTTAAATGGCTGGGGGATGTCGACCGATGGGAAAGGCGGTTTAACGGCGCCTAAAGCCACCGGGCAAGCCCAAGCCCTTAACCGGGCTTACCGCTTAGCCGGTTACGACACAGGAAAACTCGACTTTATCGAGGGCCACGGTACCGGCACCGCTTTAGGCGATAAAATCGAACTGGAAGGCATTGTGCAAGCGCTGCCCCACAACGCGATAAAAAGCTGCGGTATCACCTCCCTTAAATCCATTGTCGGGCATACCAAGGCCGCCGCCGGTATAGGGGCTTTTATTAAAACCGTGATCGCCTTAAACCAAAGAATTCTGCCACCGACAGCCGGGCTGCAAATACCCCACGATAAATTCCAGGTTGCCAATACCGCAATTTACCCACTTTACCACGGGCAGTTAAAACCCGAAGACAGCTCGCTTAGTGCCGGCGTCTCGGCGATGGGCTTTGGCGGGATTAATTGCCACGTGACCTTAAGCTCCGGGGATAAACCCTACCCCCATATTAGCGGGGTGGATAGCGCCGATGCCCAACGTTTGCTTCACAGTGCCCAACATTCGGAATTATTCTTATTTTCCGCCGACAGCTCATCGGCTTTAAAAAAGCAGATACTCGCCCTCAAAACCCTTAGCCAAGGCTGTAGTTACAGCGAGCTACGAGACTTGGCGGGCCAGCATAATCTTGCGCTACCCACCACACCCACCCACCATCGCGCGGCACTTTACGCTAAAACGCCAGACGACCTATTAGCGCAAATCGAGCGTTTGTTACGCACCGATTTAAGCCTTCCCCAACAGGGGGTGTATCTCGGTAAAGGCGAGCGACCACCGCGTATCGCCTGGGCATTTCCGGGGCAAGGCTCGCAAAAGTTTCGAGCGGCCAATACTTTGATTCAACGCTTTGATTGGGCAAAAGACCTGGCGGAGCAAATGGAAAGCCTATACCAGGATACCCACGGAGAGTCGTTATTGGAAGTGCTGTATACCGATGCTTGGCGTGACGAAGGCACCGCGCGTTTTACCGAGCACGAAGCCAAACTCAAACAAACCCAACTGGCACAACCGCTCATAGGGTTAAGCGCCTACCTCTGGGCCTTGTTTCTTAAAAAGCTGGGCATACCGGCCGATTATTATTGCGGCCATAGTTTAGGCGAGCTTATAGGCTTCGCGCTCGCAGCCAAGCTAACGCCTAAAGATTTATTTACTACTTTAATAGTACGTGGCCAGTGCATGCAAAATGCCCCAGAAGGCACCATGGTGTCGGTCATGGGAACACCGACACAGGTCAAGCGTATTTTGGCTACGGTAAACGCCCACCCCGTACACATTGCCAATTATAATACGCCGCACCAATGTGTGGTGAGCGCTTGTCTTGCCGGTATCGAGCAGTTTTCTCTTAACGCCCGGCAAAACGAACTTCAAGTGACGCCCCTTAACGTCTCCGGCGCCTTCCATTCCCCCTTGCAACAACAAGCGGCCCAACAGTTTAATAAAAGCGCGCCGTTAAGCGAACTTGCGCAGACGCTTAACCCACCGCTCATTACTGGGGCAAAGGGTCACATCACTCACAGACTAAAACCTAAACCCCATTTTACCCAACAAATCACCGACGCGGTAAAGTTTACGGAGGTCGTAAAGACCCTAAAAAACCAGGTCGATACGGTGATTGAGGTGGGCACGGGGAACATTCTCAGCCATCTGATCGGTCAATGTCACGAAAGCCTTAACACGCTCGCGACACAATCCCACGTGGAAGATGAAACCTCACTTCACGACTTATTGGCACAGTTGTGGTGCGCTGGGGTGGCTATTAACGTCGCCCCTTTATATGAAAACCGTTATCTTCAGGCCTTCGTGCCCGCCGCCGATAAATCCTTTATCGTTAACCCGGTGGAAAGGCCTTTTCCTCAAGCGGTAATGCAGGCCTCCACGCCCTCTCCTGCCCCCTCTCCAAGCCTTTTACCAAGCTCTAGCCAAACATCCTCGGTCATGGCGGTGCTGATGGCGGCAATAGAAACCATTAGCGGTTTTCCACCCACGTCTCTATCCCCCGAAATGCGCTTGTTGGATGATCTTAATCTGGATTCGCTCAAAACCGTGGAATTATTATCCTCTGTTAAAAAAGCATTTAATTTAAGTGCTCCCTTGGGGATGACTCCCATGGGCAATGCCTCTTTACAGGAAGTGGTGGACTGGGTGGAGCAACAACGCAAGGCCATAGCTTCTACCGATACCCAAGTGCACCCGCCCCATCGCTCTTGGTCTCGTGCATTTACCGCGCGATTAGTGCCCACCGACCATTGCCTCGAACACTGCCTCGAACACTGCCAGGAGCTTCCTACACAAACGGACCAAATCCCGGTTTTCGTCTACACCGCACCTGCAGACACTAGCGCAGAAAGTTTGCAAGCCCGTGTTGAGGATTTAAATCAATTTATACAAACGCTTAAAACCTTACCCGCTAACCAGGCCGTGCATTTAATGTTTGTGTCGCGCAGCGCGGGTTACCGTGGCAACAGCCCTCGCCATAGGGCATTAAACGAGCCCTTTATGCTGGTGTACCAAGGCTTTGCCGCCAGTATTCATTTAGACATGCCGCACTGGAAGGTCAGCGCATTAGCGGTTCACCCGGCTTTAAATAAGGCCGCCCTCACCCAGATTTTAGCTTTCGAAGCCCGCCTCGCGCATAGGTATAACACCGGTTTATGGGACGAAAAGGGTCGCTTCCATCGTGTGGACTATACCGTGTGTTACCCCCAAAGATCGTCCCCACCCTCGCCTATTAATCCAAACTTCAACGGGGTCGTGGTGGCCACGGGCGGGGCAAAAGGCATTACTGCCGCTTGCACGATGGCCTATGTTAAGCCATTAAAAGGCTGTCGTGTCGCGCTCATTGGCACCACCTCGCAACCCCAAGCGCTAGAGGACGCCGACATTCAAGCGACCTTGCAGCACTACAAAAACATGAATATTAACGCTCGGTATTACCGCGCCGATATGGCCGAGCCCAACGAGGTAAAACAGACACTCCAAACCATACAAACCGAGCAAGGGCCCATAAAAACAGTGATACACGGCGCGGGGCGAAACAGCCCCCAACACTTTAGCGCCCCCAGTATGGCGGCCATATGGGAGGAAATCTCACCCAAAGTACAAGGGCTGGCGCACTTGCTCGATAATATCCCCCCCGAACACTTGCACACCCTGATTAACTTCTCCTCCATTATTGGCGTGACCGGTATGCACGGGAACAGTTGGTATGCCTTGGCCAACGAAATGATGGAAGCGATCGGCCATAACTTTGCCATGCAACACCCGCATGTGCAGCTTAAAAACCTAGCCTACACGGTGTGGGACGAGACCGGTATGGGGGCGCGCCTGGGCAGTGTGGAGCATTTGTTCGAAAAAGGCATTTATCCCCTGTCTAAAGCCCAAGGGGTAAAACACTTTAACGAGGCCGTGTCCAATCCCGACCTTAACGGCCACTGTTTAATTAGCAGCCGTCTGGCCGGTTTGGACACCTGGCCAAGAAAAACACCCCCTATTGTGCCGGAATATCGCTTTTTGGAAGACGTACAGTATTATGAAGCGGGAGTGGCATGTCATATTCGAGTCCATTTACACCCCGAAAAAGACCTTTATCTAGCCGATCACAACTACAAAGGCGCTTTGTTGTTTCCTACTGTTTTTGGTATAGAAGCCATGGCGCAGGCTTATGCTTATCTCTTTGCTTGTCCCCAAAGCCCCCCCGAGCACATAAGGGATTTAAGCTTGGCCAAACCCATTATTGTCGACCCGCACGAAGGCACTAGCATAGAAATTC
>JACLAC010004295.1_pt1 | contig 10891 bp, 9 predicted proteins | sample 8027881 | NCBI WGS metagenome assembly JACLAC01 (sample SAMN15725517, study PRJNA655200) | protist metagenome | isolation source: fluorescence activated cell sorting (FACS) single amplified genomes of... | place: Spain: Blaines Bay Microbial Observatory, Mediterranean Sea | collected 2016-01-19 | reverse complement strand
GAGGTATATCCATCAAGGAGTTGGAAGCAGTCGTCAATTTGCAAACTGGGCAGATACAAGGATAAAAAAATGGAATTTAGAGGAAGGAAAAAGCTATTTAACAAATTTGTTAAATAGGTCTGACAATAAGCCAGGAAAACCACAAACAGACTACTTATTGCCATATATGATAGCAGTTGCAATCGCATCAGCAGAAAATACAGAATTATCTCGACAATTTGCATTATCGATCTGGCAATTCATTGAAAATAAATTAAACGATGAAAAGAAGAATCTGGCTATTAACTTTGCGTTGTCCAGAGAGAATGATAAGTCGAAATTAGCAGAAGAAAATAGATTGCTTAGAGTCGAAAATGATCATCTGACATCGATCATTGTTAAGCAGAAAAATGAGAAGGAAAGAGCGATGAGTAACTCAAAAAATAGGCGTTTAAATGATCAGAGAATAGGTGGTGTGTTAGGAGATGTATTTGAGTCAATTAAAGGTAATAACTAATGAATGGATGGATAAAATTGCATAGAAGTGTCATGGAATCTCAAGAATGGCTCAGTGAGTCATTTCCTCGCTCAATGGCATGGATTGACTTGTTATTATTAGCCAATCATAGGGATGGATATATCCGAAAATCAGGTCAAAAAATACTCATAAAAAGAGGATGCATAGGCTTTTCAATTATGGAACTTTCAATAAGGTGGAAGTGGTCACGCAATAAGGTCTATCGATGGATACAAGAATTACAAGAAGATGAACAGATAACGATACAACAGATTAATAAGAGAACTACACTCATTTTCTTGGTAAATTATGAAAAATATCAAGAAAAAAAGACAACAGATGAAACATCAGACGGATCATCAAATGGAACAACGAACGAAACATCATGTGAAACAGCAACCGGAACACTAAATGAAACATCAGAAAGACATCAGAAAGACATCAGACGGAACACTAACAAGAATGTAAAGAAGAATAAGAAGGATAAGAAGGAAAGAAGTAAATACAGATCTACTGACGTAGATCTTGTGGAATCTCCCAATCCAAATCCCAGAAATTTTCAAATTTTCATTGATTCCTGGAATGCAGAGCTAACCCCCAAAGTCGTGATGTTGGGAGATGGTCGAAAGAGTAAGCTCATGACTCGCCAGAAGGATGATCCTGAGTTCTTGACCCACTTCCAGGTCGCTATTGGGAAAATCAAGGCGTCATCATTCCTGAATGGAAGCCACAAATCAGGCTGGAAGGCAACATTCGACTGGCTCATCGAAAACGACAAAAACTACATCAAGGTCATTGAGGGAAACTACGATGAGAAAAGCGAAAATCAAAGGCTGAAGGAGATTTATGATGCCATCAAATAATGACCGAGAGTTGATTAGCCAGTATGTCTTGAAAATGGCGATTGCGTATGGCGCTAAGGAAACTGAGAATCGCCTCAAAGTGTATGTGGACTATTTGGTTGACCAAAAGATTAAGCCAGTTCAGGTCAGGGTTTTGGTAGAAAAAGCAATCAAGGAATGTAAATTTTTCCCCACAATAGCTGAGATATTGCAGCCTCTACGAGAAGCACAGGAGGAAGAGCGAGAATCGGAAATTGATGCTGCCTGGTCCTGGTTTTTAGCCAATGCGTTTAACCCGTACACAAAACTTCCCGGTTGGGCAGTTACGATCAAAAAACATCTCGGATGGTCACGGGTTGAGAGCTGTTACTCACGTGATGTTCCTTTCGTTGAAAAGGAATTTAGAGCCCTCTACAAACGGAATTCCGAAGGATGTCTCCAATCTTATGAAGACGGTCGAAATTGGGAGAAGATAGGGTCAACATGGGCGTTATCACAGGGATATCAATTTGATAACGGAGAAGCGAGCTTAGAATTGTCATGAACTACCACAGCACCACAAATACTGCGCATCCCATTGAATTTGAGCTAATTAGACTCAAACAATTCTTTGGCACAGCGAATGGAGAGCAGAAATGCATTGCGTATGCAACACGGCTTATTGATCAAGGAAGTGGTGAGTTTGAAGTGAGAAAAGCGGTCGATTATTGGATTAATCAAAAAACGACGTTTCCCAGCTTCTCTGACCTCCACTTCAAAGTGGGTGAATTTAGGCCTAAAAGGCAGAATAATGGGTCAGAGTCAGAGCTGAAATGCACGCACCATATTTGTGATGGGTCAGGCTGGATTTACCTCGTTGAAATTCATGGGAATCCTGACCATACGAGAATGGGTAGGTGCAAATGTCATTCTGATCAGACTGAGGATAATTTTTACAATCAGATGCGCGTGTATCGAATCCCCGATGATGCAAAGCGTAGATACGCTCATCACAACCAGATTAGTGAAGAAAACCTGCCGTACAAGGGATTGGGTAAGGTGATATTTCAATTCTGTCAGGACTGTATGAACAAACTCAACCTTCACTGTGGTGAGGTCTGGGATTATCTAGAAGCGAATACTATCGATGTTCCCTTGGAATACCCTGAGATGGTTAAAGAAGCCCATGATTTTCGTAGCATTGCCGAACTGATCTTGGGTGATGGAATCAATGCCATTCTTCAGGTTAAGAAAAAGGGTAATTTGAACATAGAGGAGATGATCGTTGGCACAAAATAAGGTGAGCAGAGATGAGTACAAAGAAATGCTTAAAAATAATAATTCCTGGCAAACCCGTGCCATACGTTCGGACCACACAGAAACAAAAGTTCTACGACAGACAGTGGCTGAGATACAACGCATACTGCCTCATTGTAAGGATTTCCTATTTCCTCACCATTTTAGACTCGAAGTATGCATCGTTGGTTATGGTAGAGGCGATGTCGATAACGTCGGTAAGGGCATCCTTGATGCGTTACAGGGAACAGCTTATGGCAATGATAGGGACTGTAACGACTTCCGCGTATACCGAGGTCACGATTAAGGATTGGTAATGATGAATGAAGACATAATGAATCAAGAGATGAACGACAGTATATTCAATTCGATTGAGATGCTGATAGGACGAGAAAATGCCCTGAAGCTTATTAGCCAGGCACCAAATTCAAGTAAACGATCATGGCGACGATGGGTCTATATACCTAAAAAGATCAAAGAGAGCCACTGGATTGCAACAGCGTTAGGCTATGACGTGGCTCAACAACTTGCAGATAACATGGGAGGCACCTCACTGCAGCCTATGAATGGAAACAATTTGAGTAGGAAGCTTAGGAATAATACGATAAAAAGGTTAGCTATGAGAGGCTGTTCAGTTCAAGAATTAGCGGTGTCTATGAATTTAAGCCAAAGAACCATTCAATATGTCGTATATGGTGATTATGATGGATAATTGGGTCCTTTCAGAGGATGATGGGATGCGGGTACACTCCCTCCCGAGATTTTACTTCTGCGTGACTTTCAAAATTCATTTCGTTTCGGTTTGGGAGGAATAATACATGGTAAATCATAAAAATAAAAGTCAGGTTGAATACATCGATATCGGGCAATTAAAACCCTATAATCGTAATGCAAGAACGCATTCTGATGAGCAAGTCACTCAACTATCAGATAGTATTACAGAGTTTGGATTCACAAACCCGATTTTAGTTAATGACGACAACATGATCATTGCCGGGCATGGTCGGTTATTAGCTGCCAAAACACTGGGTATGAAAACGGTACCATGTATTCGATTATCCCATCTCACTGACGCACAAGTAAAAGCGTATATCATTGCCGATAACAAACTGGCCTTAAACGCAGGATGGGACGAAGATCTCTTAGCCATTGAACTGGGGCAATTACGAGATGATTATGGCTATGATCTCAACCTAACAGGATTTTCAGAGGAAGAATTAAACAATTTGTTTTTAGATGACGACTTAGAAAAAGAGGGCCTTACCGATGACGATGATATTCCCAGGGTTCAAGACCTCGCTATTACCCAAACAGGCGATATCTGGCAATTAGGGAACCATCGATTGATGTGTGGCGATAGTACGAATCAGGATCATGTAAATCAACTACTTGGTCAAAAAGAAGGTTCATGTGATTGTTGTTGGATAGATCCGCCGTATAACGTTGATTATGAAGGAAAAACAGCAGATAAGCTTAAAATAAAAAACGATAAATTAGATGCCGTCCAATTTTCTATATTCATTACACAAGCCTATCAGTCTGCATTTAAGGCGCTTAAACCCGGTGCTCCAATTTATGTGTCTCATGCAGATACCGATGGTTTTACGTTTCGATCCTGTTTTATCGACGCAGGCTTTAAATTATCCAGCTGCTTGATTTGGGTTAAAAATGTGATGGTACTTGGTCGATCAGATTACCAGTGGAAACATGAGCCGATTCTTTATGGATGGAAACCCGGCCATGCCCATTACTGGTATGGGAATAGAAACAAAACAACGGTCTTGGAATCAACTGTACTACTACCCTTAGTCCAGTTACCTGATGGCACGATACAGTTAGAACTTGATGGCCGTTCAGTAATTATTACGGGTGATAACATGATGATCGAAGAAAAAATGGGATCAGTCTTTCGATGTGATAAGCCAGTCAGAAGTAAAGAGCATCCCACCATGAAACCGGTATCCTTGATTTTATCCATGCTCAAAAATAGTACAAAGTCTGGAAATTCAGTATTAGATTTATTCGGTGGATCAGGATCAACACTCATTGCTTGTGAAAAAATTAATCGACAGTCAAAAGTGATGGAATTAGACCCTGTCTTTTGTGATGTCATTATTAGACGGTGGCAAGAATTTACAGGGAAAGACGCCATTCGAATACGGGATAGCAAAGCATTTAATGGCATTGAAAATGAAAAATAGTCACCCCACTTATCCGGTAAAAACAATCGCAACGTTGCTTCTCATATCAGATAGACGCGTGCAACAACTCACCAAAGAAGGCATTATTCCCAAAGCAGAGCGAGGTAAATATCATTTAGCCCCTACTGTGCAAGGTTATATCCGTTACCTTCAATCACGAACACTGGGTACGGCCACACAATCAAATACTCCTGAATACCATCAAGAAAAGGCCCGTAAGATCAAAGCAGAAGCAGATATTGCCGAAATGGACGCAGCTAAAATGGCAGAAACATTGGTATTAGTGGACGATGTTAAACACGCCTGGTCTGAACTGGTAACAGAAGTGAGGACCCGGCTACGAAATTTACCCGTTAGAATCTTACCGTCCATTATCGGAGAGACCAACGAGACCCGATTAAAGGATGTTCTGTTAGCGGAAATAGACGATGCCTTATTAGCCATTGCCAATGGAGATACGATTGAACCCAAACGTACTTATAAAAGTAAAAAGTGAGGTCCGTGAGTTTTTCCGACCCCCTGAAAAACTAAAACCCAGTGAATGGGCAGAACAAAACATCTATATTCCAGTGGGAAATGCTCATCCAGGCCTTATCCGATTTGATAACGCACCGTATCAAAGAGAACCATTAGATATGTTAGCCAATCCAGAATGTCGAAAAATCACATTGATGTGGGCAGCACAGACCGGGAAAACCAATGTGGTGAATTGTGGCATTGGTCATTTCATTGCAAAAAACCCCCAATCTCAGATTGTAATGTTTCCGACACAAGGAGATATGTCGACATGGCTTGAAACTAAATTTAATTCATTTGTATCGGCCAGTGACATATTAAAAGAGAGGATCGCTAAACCACGGGGACGTCAGGGCGTTAATAATCAACGAATGAAATCCTATCCTGGCGGATTTTTGATGTTTAGTTGGTCAGGCTCCCCCAATACCATGAGAGGACGATCTGCCCCTAAAATTTATTGTGATGAAGTGGATGGCTATGAAGTCACCCCTGAAGGTGATCCTGTTAACTTATTATGGCAAAGGGCCTCTACCTTTGGAGATAACCGACTCCTTTTGGCAACAAGCACACCGACGATCAAAGGAATTAGCCGAGTCGAAAAGTCCTTTGAAGAAGGCGATCAACGACGATACGTTGTCCCATGCCCCCATTGCCAGACATTCCAACACCTAAAATGGAGCAACGTCAAATGGGATAAAGGACCATCCGGAGAACACAAATCTGAAACAGCACACTACGAATGCGAACATTGCCATAAGGCAATTACAGACGGCCATAAATTAGCGATGCTTCGTCATGGAAGGTGGGAAGCAGAAAAACCATTTAAAGGTCATGCCAGCTATCATTTAAACGAAATATATAGTCCCTTTCGACGATTTAGAGATATTGTGGACTCCTTTTTAGAAAAAAAGCAGAGTAACGACCTTCAAACGTTTGTTAATGTTTCCTTGGCAGAAACTTGGGAGGAGCACGGAGAAAAGGTAAATCCCAGCGGATTAATGGCCCGGGTTGAACCATTTCATGAGAAAATCCCTGAAGGGGGATTGGTGTTAACTGTAGGCATTGATATGCAAATTGATAGACTTGAACTGGAGTTAGTGGCCTGGGGCTTTGGAGAGGAATCTTGGTCAATGGATTACAGAGTACTATGGGGTGATCCCTTACATGGTGATGTCTGGGATGACTTGGACGACTATTTAGATACCCAATGGGTCCATGAATCAGGATATGAGCTCCCTATCGCTGCAGCATGTTTAGATACTGGCGGAAGCAGTGGCTATACGCAATCTGCCTATGATTATGTGAAAAGAAAAAGAGTACGACGGGTATTTGCGATTAAAGGAGTCGGTGGATGGGGACGTCCCATTGTGGCATCACCGAGTCGAAAGCGATCAGGGCCCAAACAGCGAAAAGTGGATCTCTTTGCTATAGGGGTGGATGAAGCAAAATTAGTGATATTCAAACGATTAGGGATTAGTGAGCCAGGTCCTGGGTATTGTCATTTTCCTGAATCCAGAGATCCCGAATGGTTTAATCAACTTACATCAGAAACGTTACGGACGAGATATATGAAAGGGTTTCCTATTCGTGAATGGCACAAGACAAGGCCGAGAAATGAGGCCTTGGATGCCCGAGTTTATTCACTTGCTGCACTTAAGATTTTAAATCCGAATATGCCGAAGGTGAGAGAGAGGATGTCTAAAAAAACTGAAGATATTGATACGGAGGAAGAGTCAGCAATTAAAAGATCAAAACCTGATATTGTGAAGGTCCCTAAAAAGAAAAAGGTAAGATCTAAGAGTCTTAAGTCGAGCCGTTCAAATGGATGGATGCGTAGCTATTAGAAAAAAATATTGTGACGATGATCTTTGAATAAGGACATGTTAATCATATATTTCACACAAAATCAATTGACAACTCTGATTCATATTTGTTATTCAATATACTGTCGATTCGCCATTTTTTTATAAGGGTAAGATTTGGGAGAAAATTAATGTTGTTGCTTTATTTTAATATTACACAAATTCTTTTTTTAATACATTAATATGTCAGTAACATCACAGACGCCACAAATATTAGGAAAAAGAGGAACAGATGACTCTCTTCCTGAATTCTCACAATCCACAAGGGATAGGGCAGAAGATGTGAACAGGGCACTTGATATTGTCCCCGAAGTATTAAAAGAATCGACTAATGTTAGTAGACATCCGGATTCTTGTCTTCGAATGATTGTGCTTAAATCACCAGACCCTCTTTCTCTTATCTACAAAAAGACGCTTGAATTTTTGAAAGACAGTCATTTAATTGACAAAAGTGGTGATCAATGGGTTCATACAACTAAAAACGAAGTGCGTTTGGCAAATAATAGGGAGTGTAGGAAAAGGGCAGTTGAGTATACAGCGTTAGCGTTGAATACAGCAACGCAACTTAGTTTACTGATGTATATGTCACTCTTTATTACTATGCCTTGGGACTCAGATGATACAGATACAATGTCATTATCAAGCAATTCTACTCAAAAAGGTATAGTACAGTTAACGCCTTTAGAACAAACAGGGAAAGACTTGCAAGGCCCTTATCAGATTGCTGTTTTTGGCTTTATGGGAATGGTGACTTCGATTGTGAACCTTGTAATTATTGGAGGTAAATACGTATTGCAAAGTCAAGAAGAATCTCATCCTTTATTCGGTGATAAGATGCTTTTTTCAGAGGATACAACGGAATCTCTTGAATTAAGTTTACGTCATCCTGGCACATCATTTTTAGTTATAAATGCACATGATATTGATGCCGCTAAAGCGGATTGCGTTGATACTGTTAAAACATCTGAAAAAGTGTCAGGCAAATATAAAATCGGCAATATTTTGTGCGTTATACCTGTCTTTTCAAATAGAGAAGGTATAGAAGGACTTGAAATTAATAAAGCAAGAGGACAATTGAGTGGTCGATATGATCGATTTGAAATCCCTCCTTTTATTAGCAAACGCGATAAGAATTGGGTAAAAGAAGATATTAAGGCCCTTTTTCAAGAACAAGAAGCTATTGATGATGCTAAACTTGAACAATTAATAGATGAAGTATTAGATGTTAGAAAATTTTATCCAAATGTTGAAATTGATGACCATATTGTATATGACGAGATAATTAAAAATTTATTCCGTGTAGTGGCGTCTATTTGGAAGCTTAAAGAATCAAAAGATGACATAGTAGATATAACAAAATATGTATTTCATGAATTTTTGAACGACTTTCACTTGGATCATTATATCCATTTGGCTCAATTAAAAACAAAATCTTTAGATATACAGCTTGATTTACAATCAGAGACTCTTAAAGAATATATTCGCGATCGATCAAGTCGTAGTCATAGTAGACAAGTAGTGTATGAGCCACTTAAAAGTAAGTTTAAAGAGTTAGTTGAAGAGTTGGAAAATACGCCTGAAAATCAGAAAGCGGAAGTTATTAGAAAATATAAAAAAGACGAGCCATTAATTGACTTTATTATAGATCCTAAAGAACTCGGGAAGATTGTTATGTGGTTAGATTCAAGTGAAAAGGCACTTATTGGTATTTATGGGGAAGGATATGGCATTGGAAAAAGCACTTTAGGAGATGCAATTGCGAAAAGATGGGAGCTGATGAAGAGACAAGATTCAAAAGAACTTGTAGTTCGACGTAACGGTGAGCTTGCTGAAATTCCTGAACCATATCAGGGTAGTAGATTTGCTAAAGTATGCCCTGATAAAGATGGACATAATATTTTAAAACGATCAGTAGAATGCTTGTCAGCAGGAGTAATGATGTCAACAATGGTGTATCTTGAATATGCTAGAGATTCTTTTGTTCCTAATATGGAGGAAAAAGGTGTTGATATGAGTGAATATCCTGATAGTAATCCTAAATCAATGGGGCTAGGTATTTTTATGGTAACGGTATATTGCGCTCTTGAAGCAATTAAAGCATCAGCATCAGCGTATATAGATTATAAAACACTTGATACAACGCCATACCCTGTAGAAGAAGGAAGAGCCTGTATTTTGAAAAATGATAGAATGGAACATTTAAAAGGAACTGCAGGTAAGGGGTCTCCTCAAAGTCGCGCTATAGAGGGAGAATATCGCAGTAAACTGTTCAATACAGTTGTTGCAGAGGCTGAAAATGCAGATACATTGAACCCAGATACATTTAGATTTTTAATTAGAACAATAAAAAATGGAAAATACTACGTTGCCGATCAATTTGAAACAGACGCTCCTAGTATGCTGTGCTTCACAACAAATCATATTGAATCTGTACCTAAAGATATTTTAGAGGAGACAGGGTTGCTTATTGAACTTCCTGATACGATAATGGTTAATAGTGATGAAGACTTTGATGATAGTATCAAGAAAATAAAAATGAATATAATTTTGTTTTGTGATGAAAAAAAATTACCTCCTTTATCTAAAGACGCAATGGAATTTTTAATTGGAAAAATAACAAATTCAGATAAACGTCAAATTGTATGGCTGCGTGCAATTAAAGATTGGGTTGAAGATGCGGCTAGAAAAACAAGAGCTAGTGATTCTAAAATTAGTAAAGGACAGCTCGAATTATCATATCGATTAAAAATAGAACAAACAGAAGGTAATTGTAAAGTCAAAGAATTGTTAGATAAACTTCATAAAAATGAAAGAAATTTATCTCAAGTACCTTCATCAACATTCGTTCCAATGGATGAAAAATCAACTTCACCAGAAGGAGAACTTACATTGAATAAAGAAAAGGGTTTAAAAAAAACAGATCCATCTTCGTCCTCAAGTAAAGAAGATATAGGACAAAAAATTTCTAAAGATGACGCATATGCAATTAGATTAGCTGCAAGAATTGTAGCTACAGGCACACCAGAGAGAGGGTTTTTAGCTCAAAACTCATTTGCGAAATGCTGTAGCGATACTTTCGAAAAAATTAGAATAACTTCTTAATACCAATAATTAAACTGAAATTCATGGAAAATTTTATCACGCAATATACTAATAATTTCATAAACATAAAAAAAGGATTTGATTCATGTTTAAATTGTTATGGGAATGCTAGAAAAACAGCAGATGATTTAGAAAAAATTTCATTTCAAACGGATACAAAAACAAAGTTCGAAAAAAAATTTAAAGATTCTACAAATGACCCCTGGCGATACATGATGTTTAAAGAAGCCTTCCATATTGTTTTTCATGATGAGAAAGTAACTGTACAAGGAAACCATGAATTAGAGAAAGAAGAATATCATAGAATTATTAATAATCTTTTTTTAGAGCCTGCTAATAATCAAAAACTGAAAGAAGCAATGGACCAATATGACTTGATTTATTCCAGATTTATGATGATTCGTAGAGTCGATCCCTTTGAATTGAGTATAGGCAATAACTCCCCGTTACGTTATCCTGAAATTAAACAAATTCAAGAACAAAAATATAAAGTAAATTCTGATCAAGAAACATTAAATGTCTTATTACCAATTGAAGTGGAAAATAAACAAGAATCAGATTTAATTTCATCCGTTTCAACCACAGATTCAATTTCTA
>JACLAC010012626.1_pt1 | contig 10893 bp, 10 predicted proteins | sample 8027881 | NCBI WGS metagenome assembly JACLAC01 (sample SAMN15725517, study PRJNA655200) | protist metagenome | isolation source: fluorescence activated cell sorting (FACS) single amplified genomes of... | place: Spain: Blaines Bay Microbial Observatory, Mediterranean Sea | collected 2016-01-19 | reverse complement strand
CGATGCGTATGTAAAACGTATACGTAAGGAACAAGAAGCGGGTCTTTTGATCATACAATTCGTACGCTCGAATCTGAGTCGAAAACGAGAGCGAGAGGCGATTCGTAAGATCGAAAAAGCTTGGTACCAACATGACTTGAGACGAAAAAGACGTATTCAACAGGAAATAGAGCGTGAAATGAAGAGACAATACGAGATCTTGATGATTGAAAACAGGCAAACATGTGAGAGGAATAGCATGTGCGGTGAGGACAAGAATGCGTTGTATCTGGATGACGAACGAGATACGAAAATGCATGCTCGAGTTTGTACGCGCAGTGTTCGAGCGAGACAACTCGTATCACAATTGAATCACATCTCGAACACAAAAAACAGGTACTCGCCTGGAGAAATCCAAAAAGATGGGTCTGGAACGCAGAACGGAGCTCTATCGTAAATGTCATGAACGTCTCTTGAAAACGTTGAGAGAGAATAACATGGAGCATCTGGCCGATACGGTGATGGGTGTTGTGCCGAGTCCGATCATGATGAGAGAGAAAAAAACGTCGTCGTCATCATGGAGTATGAAAAAAATGAGTATCGTGCGAAGACTTTTGGGAGATCGAAAACGTGGTCAGATGTTTGAGGAAGAGGAGGAGGAGAAGTACGGACCTGAAACAACAACACAACCACCTTCACTCTCTTCGAAAGCAAAACTTGCGCAAGCGTTGATGAGAATTGGACTCTCGAGTCCGAACAGCGCGGGTCTGAAGGAAGTGTGGAATGTCGAGAAACGAAAAGACTTTGTATCAAGGCGTATGCGATGGAAGAAGAGTAGTAATAATCAGAATGAATAATATTTTTTTATGGGACGAATAAAAAAATTAAACGTCACATCACAGTCACCTGACTGTCCTTATAACCGCACTCTTTGAGATACTCAATCATAGCACGATTAAATAGAGGAGGACCACAAATCACAGCACGATCAACCTCATGAACAGGTTCGTCCATGTGAAGACCCTCAACAACGTCCTGAGTGATCATCATCCCTTCGTGTATAATCTCATCCTCATCATCATATTCCACATTATCATCACTGTTCAAGACGTGAACCACGGGAACATCTTTGTTTTTATGTAATTCCTTCAACTCCTCACGACACAACATATCCTGCTCACTCTTTTGCGTCACACACACGACACAAAACGTACGCTCATCCTCAGACGCAGAATTTGCGAGTTGTAAAATGGGGGTCACACCCGTACCTGTTTCGAGAATATTATGTGAGTGAGTGATATGACATTCTCGACGATATATACGTACCCGCAGCGATCAGAAGAAGTCTAGCTTCTTGATCTTGTGCATGTTGAAACAAGAACTCACCGGGAAGAGGACCTCGAATGTCCAACACGTCACCAACTTGTTTGTCCGTCAACGTGGGTGTTACCTTTCCATCGTCATATCTCTTGATCACGAACTCACCTTCACCACGTTCGAAATCAAAATATGTAGGTGTGTAAGGACGAGTAGCCAAGTTTCCGTCGGGCATTTCGACACGTACGCTGAAATGAAATGTCTGACCGTCCTTTAATTTCAAGGATCGTAACTTTGCCAAATCGTCTTTGCAATCTTTCACTCGAAAACGAAATCGTTTCGTATCGTGCGACTCTTCTTTTACATCCACAGTCTCAAAAGCGATCCACTCTGTGGGAAGTTCTTGCGTCATTGCATCTGGAATTTGATTGTGAGATCCGTCGCAGTACGGCGGATTTTTCGTCTGTTTGCATTGACAGAAGAACACCTTTTTCGATTCCTCCGCCGTCCATCGCAAAGGTCGAAACGGTTCGTATCCCTCAAGTCCCTCGTACTGTCTATTCGTGTGCTTGTGATTACCATCACAAAACGGTTGATTCTTGGAATATCCACAAGGACACCACGCGTACGTCTTTCCCTCCTCGACGTCGATACCGACCGATTTGGCGACCGGTACTCTGGTATAAGGAATCTGCTCGTACGTACTCGTTGACAACATCCTCTTATACACCCTGGATCCAAACAATCTCATCATCATCTTCTTCTCTCTCTCTCTCTCTCTCCCTCTCTCCTATTTTTTATCTTAGACACACAAGATCGTCTTTGTTCAACTGCTGCTGCGAAACCGTGGAGAGCGATGAATACAGAGTGTGTCCGAAGAAGAGGTGAAGAAGGGTAGTAGTGGTGGTGGTAGAACGAGGCATGTGCTTCGAGGCCATCGGTCGGATGTATAAGCACAATTTGTGTGAACAATGAACAAGGTATTTGTCATCATCATCTTCTTCTCTCTCTCTATCTCCTATTATTTTTACCTACCTTATCACTGTAGATATAGATTTCCTTACGTATTTATAAGGAAGGTAACCTGTTACTCTCAAAGTGTTTAATGATTTGTAAAATGTATTTTTAGTTAGAACAAGAAATCGGAATCCATGTTGGGTCCGAACAGGTATACTTTGTGAATCGTATACTGTTCGGACCACATGGTATAAGCTTATCAAACTAACACCACTAGAACCCACAACTCTTTGTCTTCACGTTGTTACTGCTACGTATCCTAAATTCAGACTCGTCGGTCCTTACAAGATATACTATGCTCCTGACTATTCCATAATCCTACATAGACAACACAACAACACACACATAAGATCGTCTGCTTTGGAAAAGACTCTGCTGCTCTGCTGCGCTGCGGCGAGATACCGTGAGAAGATGAAAATGACCGAAGAGGTGAAGAATAGTAGTGGTAGAACGAGGTATGTGCTTCGAGGCCATCGATCGGATGTAAATACGATTTGTGTGAACAATGAACAAGATGTGCTGGTTTCTGGTAGTGAAGATGGATGTGTACGATTGTGGGATTTGAGGAGAGCGAGACGATCTTTCAAGTGCGCGAAATCGAAGGAAGCGGTGACCAGCGTGGATTTGGATCCTTCCGACGAAATGAATCTTTTCGTTGCGTCAGGGCAAAATATATATCAGTATGATCTGCGTGTGCCGAGTGTTGTGATGACGAGTACAGAAGCTGTTTTTGGATTCAAGTCACGCCGTAAGAAAAGCGAAGCGGACGAAGAAATCAATCGCGTGAACTGTCATCCGGACGGTACGTTGATCGTGGCTGGAAACGACAGCGGCGAGGTGGTTGTATTCGATGTAAAGAAGTTAGCCCAAGGTTTGAGACCACGATATGTTCACTCAAATATTTGTACAGCTGTTGAGTGGCGTCCGAACACGTCTCGACACGTTTTCTCGTCGGGTGCGTTGGATTGTACTGTGGTAGGTTGGGATTACGATAACAAACGCAAGTACGGACACATCGAAATGAATTCGACAGAGGCGAAGAGCTCATCACAAGTCTTTAATCCTCCTTTTGCACATTCCTTGTCGTACTCACATGATGGTAAGATCTTTGCGGCAGCAGTAGGTGACGGTACGGTGGGTGTGTACGATGCGAACACGTATGAATCTGCATGTGTTGAGGACAAACGACTTGAGGGCCACAGCACAGTAACATGTGAAGTGAAATTTGCAAGATTCAATATGAATGGTGTCTACGGATTGTTGAGTGCATGTCAATCGGAATCGATTTTGTTGCGTAGATTGTATTTGAAGGAAGATTCGAAAGAGGAAGTCTCAGAGACAGCAGCACCACCACCCAAAAATTCAACGTCATCATCCAAGCGAGGAAAACGAAGTAGACGAAAGAAGAAGAAGAAAGAGAAGAGTGCACCTTGTGTGGCAAGAATGGAATCTGAAATTATGCTTCGACTGAATCACGGCGAAAAAATCAATGCACTTGAGACGACAAAGAGTGGCGACGTCATTGTAGCAGACACGTCAAGTGAGATTCATATTTATACAGGTTTATTAACATCATAATAAATTATTAATCTTTTCCAATAAATATTGATTCGTTGGCGCGCTCAATCCAAAGCGTTCCGATTCTTTGACCACAAATCCGTTTATATAATCAATCTCTGTCCGTACTTTACGATCGATATCTTGCAACATGGACGAACGATTCGTACTCGTGTTTCGTGCCACAGTCTTAACGTTATCGAGAAGCACAGACTCCTCCGGAAGTCGAACCTTGCTGTGCTTATCAGCAACTTCACGAAGCTCTTTCAAGACACTCAACGCCACGTTGTCCCACTTTACCCAATCGATATCACCATTTCGAACGTTCGAAATCGCAGTCAAGGGATTGATCACGGCATTCGCACACAATTTTGTCCACGCGATCGTGGCAAAATCTACATCACTCGACGCGATCTTACACTCGAACGTCGAATCGTTCAGCACCTGCGCAATCTCATTCGTTCGTTTCTTATCTTCGTACGAAGGATATCGAAGTATGGTGGGTCCTCCACCTGCATCGCGAATGATACCGCACGTTCGAACAGACGCACCTCGCGATGTGACACCCGCGACCCTGTGTTCGAGCGTGGTGTTCGAGTGGTGATATTCGAGAGAATGTTTAAGTGAGTGATAGGATTCATTTCGATAGAATGTGTTTAACACTACGTACACTCTGTGTCTCCCGAAAATCTCGCAAAGCAACACCTCGTTCGCGATTCCGTTCTGAAGCGTCACGACAAGTCCATCATCCGATAACATGTTTCGAGCAACATGTGCCGCATCTTCCGTACCCGACGATTTCGTCAAAATAAATACCGTATCGTACTTCTTCTCCTCCGCTACGTACTCTACGAACCCGACGTTTCGATACGTCGACGTCTCCTTTCCTTTTTCGATTCTCACACCACCAATCTCCTCCGGTACTACGAACCCGACGTTTCGATACGTCGACGTCTCCTTTCCTTTTTCGATTCTCACACCACCAAACTCCTCTATCACATCTCGATGCGCTTTCCACCTCGTCAGAACATTCACTGTCGCAACATGTTCAGAGAGATGCGATGCGATCAGCGTTCCCATCGCACCGCCGCCCACGATCAGCGTGCGATTCATTATTTACTATACTCTATTTTCCAATGTGACGGTTTCACGAATAAAAATAGAGAGAAAGAGAGAGAGTAGAGATTTTCCGAATTGAGTGAATTAGGTTACTGTAAAGGTTCGAATATTGAGAAGAAGTGAGTGAAGGGAAAAATACAAAGTTGTGAAAGAGAGAAAAAAAAATTGACGAAGGGAGATGAAAGTGAAAGCGATCGGTCTCGTGGTGATCGTCGCGTTCGCGATTCGAGCGTACGTGGAGAACGTACTTGATTTTGTGGAGGAGTGTTTGAATGAGAGATTTCCTCCTCGATACAGTGCACGGTCTCTGGAGGGAAACTATGCGCCGGTACGAGAGGAACGGGAGTTCAAGATCGAAGGTACTTTCCCTGATGATATGCAAAGAGGAACCTTTTTGAGAATCGGTCCGAATCCCCAGCACGATCCGCAAGGAGGATATCATTGGTTCGATGGCGATGGAATGATTCACGCGGTGAATTTCGGAAAATTCAACGACTCTCTATCGTTTCAAAATCGTTACGTACGAACACCTCGCTTTCTTCACGAGAATGTGGCCGGTAAAGAGACGTTTCTGAAATTAGGTTCGATGCAAGGTATTGGAGGACTAATCAAGATTCTTGTCTTGAGTCCTCTTCGCAAGATGTTTGGTGTGATTCCGTCTTCTCCGCTCCGTGACGGCACTGCGAACACGAACATTTTGTACTGGAATCGTCGTCTTTTTTTGTCTTGTGGAGAACGCACTACCTTTTCGTGTCCGAGTCAAAGATGAAGGAAACATTGAATCTGTTGGATACGAAGACATGAACGGTCTCTTGGATTTTCCGGTGATTGCACATCCGAAAGTCGATCGTAAGACGAACGAACTCATGGCCTTGGGTTACATTCTTGACGACTCCGGTCACGATGCTCGATATGCTGTGTTTCGACCGACAGAAAGCGGGATAACGATCGAGAAGAAAAATGAGCTTCGACTGAAATTCAAGCAGAAGGTCATGATACATGACATGGCCATCACCGAGACATACACGATCGTTCCCGAGTTCTCACTTGCGTTCAAACCCAAAGAGATGGTAACAAGCGATCAAGTGTTTCAATTGGATTACAACAGCTCAGCACGATTTCACGTGTTTCCGAGACACGCTACATCTCAAGATCAGATCACGATTTTCGATCTCGGTAAACCGGGTATGCGATTTCATATGATGAATGCTTACGACGAAAGTAAAAGTGTGGTTCGTGTCGTTGGATGCTTCATGGACAAATTCTCCATGAGTTTTGGAGAGAAAGGAGAGACGGAGAATGCGACGTTGGTTGAGTGGACCTTGGATTTGAAATCCGGTGACGCAACGAAGCGTGTGTTGTACGTTAGTGTAGTCGTGTCGGTCTATTATCAATCGAACGATTTACTTTTTCTAGGCTACGTCATAGATACAGTAACACACTGTTTCTAGGCTACGCCATAGACCGACACAACAATTACGTCAGAAGAATATCACTCGCATCGCTCACTCATACCGCAAGAAAAAATCACTCGAATGCAAACTCGATGAAAAAAACTTAACAGGTACGACAGACACAACATTGAATTCGTACGTGTAAGGGAGGATCGTGTTGGATTAAAAAATCGATTCGGTTTCGGAGGACTTCAACACATTGCGGACGGTGGTCCCAAATTCTACGGCACAGTAAAGGTTGACATGCTCGGTCATGACGACGCGAAGGAGATTTTCTTCCAGCCGAATCGAGTCGGTGGTGAAATGATTTTCGTACCTCGTCGTGGAGATTCCGATCTCGACAGAGATGGAGACGATGGATACATAATGGGATTTCTCTATGACGAACTGTACGGTCGATCCGAACTTGTAATCTACGATGCCAAGACCATGTCACAAGATCCCGTTGCGACTATATTAATTCCTCAGCGTGTACCGTATGGATTTCACGCAACTTGGCTGAGTGAGGAGGAGATGTTAGAAACGCTTTGATTGTCGTTGTTCGAAATAAATTATAAAAATAAATACACGTTGCTACATAATAATACAACTGGAATGTTTCTTTCGAGATTTAGCCTTTTTCTTGGAAACGATAGATCCCGAAGAGGGAAGTGTGGCACGAAAAAGAAACCATCGAGGAAAGTTCCATGGAGGACTTGTAAGTTGTGATAGTTACGTACCTTGAACTCTTGGAAAGATTAAGTAATAACTACTGAGCACACAAACACACGAAGAAGAAGATGTTGTAATCTTTTGCAATTTCACGAATTTTTAGACTCACGAATTCTAATTACGAATGCTCCCAGCTTTACACGAATTTTTTAGACTCCATTTTTTTTGAAACTTTCTCGAGGTCGATTATCTATAGAATCACAGATTTCTCCACCTTGCAGGAATTTTTTTCACAATGAGTGTAATGATCGAAACGTCGTTGGGTACGGTGGTTGTTGACCTGTACGTGAAGGACTGTCCGAATACATGTGCAAATTTTCTGAAATTGTGTAAGTTAAAGTATTACAATAATAATCTGATCTACTGTGTGGAGGAAGATTTCGTGTGTCGTACGGGCGATCCGACCGCTACGGGCGACGGCGGAAACTCGGCGATCGGTCTTTTGAAAGGACAGAGACTTCTTTTGAAAGATGAAATACATAATCATGTTCAACACACAAAACGTGGTGTTATTGGTATGGTGAAAAAGGATGGTGAAAACGGATTCACGTCGCTGTTCTATTTGACGCTGCGAAGTAAGATCAATTTTCTGGACGGCAAGTTCACCGTATTCGGTGAGATTGTCGAAGACGAGGACAAAGTGTTGACAAAAATCAATGAACTTTACACGGACGATAAGTTTCGTCCATATATCGATACGCGTATTAAACACACGTTCGTGTTGGACGATCCTTTTCCCGATCCGGACGGATTTCCGGAGGATCCTCCGAAATCGCCCGAGGAGAACGTACGACCTGCACTGGAAAAGGTTGAGAAACGAATGGAACATGGTGAGAAGATCGATGAGAATGAAGGAAGAACAGAAGCAGAGATCGAGGAAGCGATGGCAGAACAGATTGCAAAATCAAAGGCAAAGATATTGAGAGATTTGGGTGATCTGCCTCACGAAGATTTCAAAGCCGCGGACAACATTTTGTTTGTGTGTAAATTGAATCCCATCACGGAGGACGAGGATCTTGATTTGATCTTCTCTCGATTTGGAGACATCAAGAGTTGTGAAATCGTTCGAGATAGCAAAACGGGTGACAGTCTGCAATACGCCTTTATCGAGTTTGCGACGAAACAGCAGTGCGAAGCAGCATATTTGAAAATGGAAGGAGTTCAAATCGACGACAGAAGAATACATGTAGATTTCACTCAGAGTGTGGGTAAGGCTTGGAAGAAGAACGCTTCCGCGTTTGGTGGGAATCGTCGCAGTGCAGGTGATGGCGGAATGCGTCTGAAGAGTCGAAACGGACAGTATGGTGGTGGTGGTGGTAATGATGCTGGCTCAAAGTATTCGATGGTGATGGGTGACGATAATGATGATTATCGTCGAAGACAACCAAGTAGAAGACGATCAAGATCGCGTGATAGAGGGGATCGAAGACGATACAGATCCAGATCACGTGATAGAGATCGTCGTGATCGAAGACGATCAAGATCGCGTGATCGAAATCGTCGTGATCGGGATCGAAAACGATCAAGATCGCGTGATAGAGGGGATCGAAGACGGGGCAGGTCAAGATCACGTGAACGTTTACGTGAACGAAGACGCTCGCGTGATGATGATTATAATGGTAGTCGTCGTCGTCGTTCCAGTTCACACGAAGAAAAGAAGCGTGATAAGAAGAAGAAGAAAAAGAAAAAGAAGAAAAAGAGGAAGAAAGATGAGGAGGAGTAAAACAACTACTTATACTTGTTGGCGATCGATAAATTTATTTTAAATAACAAAATTCTACAATGAAATGCAGCATTCTCTTAAGCTATTATTTGAGTTTGGAGTTTCTCTTCTGAAAAAGGAAGAAAGATGATATGGGGACGTTTACCACACAAGATAAAAAAAATACAGTATACTGTAGAAATTCTGCGTTTCTGCGACGACATGACATCGATGCAAAGATCGGACAAAGAAACTTTCCGAAGATAAATTCAGCACCACCAACATTAACATGTTCAGTTGCTGCAAACCAGAAACAGTGAGCTTCAATAGAAGAAGAAGACGAAAAAAGAAAAATGAATTGGAAAATTCTGTGGAGGAGAAGCTTACGGTGACAGATGAGAACGAGTCGGACGTACCCACGCTCTTCGGAGAGCAGGGCAAGGGATCTCCCAAACATCGCGATTTGGAAAATCGAATCAGAGAAGAGCTTGAGAAGAAATTTGAACAAGAAAAACTTCAACTGTCGGAAAAGTTAAAGAGTGATTTTGAGGACAGGAAGAATGAACTCCAGAAACAGTTTGATGATGAGCTGAAACGAGAGGAGGAAGAAACGAAAATCGAACTCGGTCGAAGAGTCGAGAAGGAGATGAGAGAGAAGGTCGAAAGTGAATTCGAGAAAGAGAAAGTCGAATGGATTCAAAAGATAAAGGAAGAGTCCAAATCATCGATGGAGGCTGAAATTGAGAAGTTGAAAAAGGAAAGTGAAAAAGCGGAGCGTAAAACGAAAGCCGTGGTGTCGCACTTACAGAGCGAACTCGTGTCTGCGGAACTTCTTGTTCGTGACGTAGAGGCAAGAGAAGCAGACTTGATACATGAGAATGAGAAACTTCGAAAGATGATACAGGACAAACAGATTGTCGAAGATAAGATGCTTGAGGAGAGGGAGGATTCAGAGACACTGTTGTCCTCGCTGAATGCAAAGTTAGATGAGCAGAAAAAGACATTCGAGAAAGAGAGAGCAAAACTTGTACAATCAATGCAAGAGGAGAAATCGGTACTAGAGAAGAAGATGGAAGTTCAGGAGAAGAAATTCGAGGAGGAGAAAGCGCAACTTGGAGAGGCGATGGAGAAAAAGTTGGCTTTACAGAAGAAAACTCTCGAGGAAGAGAAATCTCAACTCGTAGAGTCCATGGAGAAGAAGATGGCATTACAGAAGAAGACACTCGAGGAAGAGAAAGCTCAACTTGTGGAGTCAGTGGAGGATGAGAAATTGGCAGTGTTGAAGACGATGGAAGGATTTGAGAAAATGCAAGAGACGCTGCTGCTTGAACAAGAGAAGAAATTCGAGGAGGAGAAAGCGCGACTTGTAGATGCGATGAAGGGTAACGGAAAGAAGTTGGCGTTGGAGAAGAAAAGACTTGAGGAGGAGAATGGTCAACTTGAAGGAAAGTTGGTCGAGCAAGGAGAGAGATTCGAGAAGATCGAATCGGAGAAGAATGAACTCGAAAAGACGATCAAGAATCTGGAATCGAAAATTCGTAGCATGGAGGAAACTCAGGCAAAGGAGAAAGCTGCAATGCGATATCGAATCAATGTATACTTAAAGGAACAGTTGGATTCGGAAAGAAAGAGACGCGAGAAGAAACAGCAAGAGAATGAGAAGAAAGTGTCCTCGACGAACAGATTCATGAGAGGAGGAGGTAGTAGTAGTGGCACTCCGAAATCGAAACATCGACGATCGAGATCGCCGGAACTCACAGTAGGAAATCAGTATATTTTCAAAAGTGCTGCGAATCGAAGTCGATAAAAATATTGAACTGTTATTTATTTTTAATTTAGAAAAAAAATCTTAAAGCTCACCGTCTTTACCGACAATCGATACGAGCTGAGGGAGAATGTGAAGTCTTTGATTGATCCACAACTTGTTTTTCTCACTCATCGATTCGGATGTTGCTTTCATCTTTTCAAGACGCTTGATCTCCTTGTGCAAGGTTTGACTTCCTCCTTGTTTCGCTTTGTCAAGTTTCTTCGTGATGT
>JACLAC010003857.1_pt1 | contig 10893 bp, 3 predicted proteins | sample 8027881 | NCBI WGS metagenome assembly JACLAC01 (sample SAMN15725517, study PRJNA655200) | protist metagenome | isolation source: fluorescence activated cell sorting (FACS) single amplified genomes of... | place: Spain: Blaines Bay Microbial Observatory, Mediterranean Sea | collected 2016-01-19 | reverse complement strand
CCACGGGGAGTCGGTCCACGAATTCCTTCTTGAGCGCGATCCTCATGGTCTCTGAGTCCTATCTTCGTCTCTTCTCCTGTTCTCCTCGAGCGTATAGGTGGTCTATCAGGTCCTTAGCGGACTTGGATATGCCACAGCGCAGCGAAAGACGAACAACCAGCGCATAGCCTCTGCTTTGACGCAGTCTTCAATCCACCCATAGAATCAAGTGCGAATCCTATTGCGTTTCCATCACGGTGTTAATCCTGCTTCCCCCTTCTTTTTGGAGGTCTTTTTCTTTTTTGGAGTGTTCTTTTTCTGCGTTATTGATGACTCGTCGCTCAGGGTTCAGACCTGGAAATTTTATTCTTTTGGTCGGAATTTTGCAGACTTCTTGCTCTATTTGCACTGATTACAGGCTTGCACGTGCAAGGATGTCAAACCGAGAGGGGGAGAAAGGGGTTACTACCGCTGGCCCCTCCGGAAAGGTTCGTGGCAAAACGCCCTATAAGCTGCGGAACCCGTATGCAAAGCCTGACAAATTGTCTATAGCTGCTCAGTCGGGTAGAGTAAGTCCAACCGAGGTGGCAGCAAAAGTTCGCAGTGATGGGAATAGTCCCGTGAATGTTCCACACGATCCGGATGCCGCAAAGGCACGTATCGATGAGACTATTCGAAGACAAAATGAAACTTTGGAACAAACAGGCAAATCATACCGCATTTCTTTGTTGAAGAAGATGTATAAGAAGGCAAAAAAGAAAGCGAATGATCTTGGTATAGAAAAATTACAAGATGGTGGCAAAAGCTCCTCTATCCCTATCAAGATGCACGGCCAACAAGCGGCTCGTGTATATCTCGCCATAAGCACACTATTATATTCCAGCATCAGTGTAGCAAAAGCAGAAGAACTTGAGAAATTCATACAAAGAAAAGGAGCAAACTTGCCGGCTTCGATTTTTGACTTGAAGAAATGGGAGTCTGCCTTGATCGCTGCCCAGGACCTACGGACTGGGTCTTACATGAATACTTATCAACTGCCTAATACTGCGAAATGGGCAGAAAACACGTGGGCTGGCACTACATTCCAGCCAGAAACAGCGGGTGCCACGGACTGGGCAGCGGTGACGGGAGGGCCAAAAGACAACGATAACGAATGGGACTTGTTTGAAACCGAAGCGTTTATGGAAACTACCGCTCTTGGTGGCACCCTTGAAGATGGAGGTGATAGCTTACCTGGGAATGCGTTAGCTAGCCCGGAGGTAAAAGATTCACGTAACAACAACTGGGTGAAAAGTCCTGTGACTGCACACCAAACCTCACCTCTTCTTGTCAAGAGTGTAGAGGGTTTGCACCTTGAGGGAGATCAGGTGGCTACTTTCATGGAATATCTCGATGAGATCAAGCGCTTAGATGCATTGCTACAAAGCAAAGACAGATTTATGTTCGATGTTGCGTCGCAGAGTATCGACATCCAAGTAGAGTACAAGGAATTCACCGACGGTGTACGAAGAGATTTGGCTGCAATGCAGAATGTGGTGAAATCAGTCCATTCTACATTGATTCCCTATTTGAAAGCAAAGGAAGCTTCAAACGCCAAAATTGCTGCAGAATGCCTGGCTGGACGCGAAGAGATAGTTCGCCTCAAAGCCAAAGCAAAAGACGAGCAGGAAAATAAGTCGGCCAGCGAGATGAAACAGTTGGAAACTGATGAGCTTCAGAAGCAGATATCGTCTTTGAGCATGGCACTTGCTGAGTCTGATACTCAAATTTCCATGTGGAAAGAAAAGTGTATGGAAGCAGAAGCAGCCATAGAAAAACTAGCTGCAGAACAGAAAGGTGGAACTCTCACTGAGCAGACCGTACGTTCTCCCGAAGCTGCAGAAATGAGCCGGCTGCGAACAGAGCTACAGAAAAGCTCTGCGGCATTGCAACAAATGGAAAACTTGCAGAAACAGTACCATACCAACGCATCAGCTTCGGCGTTGCAATCATCACTAGCAGTATCTCATAAAGAGCGGGCGGAAACCCTTATCGAGGCAGGTCTTCTCAGTGCCGTACGGACGTGCAGCCCGTCACGTAGTAAGGCAGCTGACGAAGGGGCCTTTGATTCCTTAAGGGCACAGGAAAAGGAAGAACTGTCTAAACTGCGTGTAGAATCCAAGGAGAAGAATGAACAAATTCAGCTACTCAGGAAGCAAGTGCGTGATGCCCAAAATCACCTCGCAGTGTCTGGTGCAGAATTGAAGGTACTCTCAAAAACACATGAGACTGCCTTAGAAGGTGCACGGAAGCAGCATAGTGCTCAGGTCAACTCCTTGCGAAAGGCGCATATTGAAGAGCTTGATAAGATTGAAGCAGCTCACCAAGCTCAGATTAGTACTTTACGGCAAAAAGAAGTGACCATGGACTCTACACGCAAAGCCCATGAAGATACACTTAAGGCGCTACGTTCTCGTATTGATACACTCCAGACTGAATTAGACGCGAAACCTACTGACATCAAAGCTGCACCCCAGGCTTCTCGGTCAGAAAGTCCTGTGAAGGATTTCGTCGATGATTTAGTGAAAAATGCAGTCTCGAAAGTGAGTCCTACCAAATCTCACCAATCAAGTAGCCATCACCACCATCATCGGAGTAATCGAAGTCATCAAAGTGATCGTGATCCCCACTATCACCATCATGAGATTTCTACTGATAATGAGAAGGGCAAGGGCTTAGCAGAACATGTAAAAACCTTGGAAGGTGCATTAATGAAATTGCAAAACACCTTAGATGAGGAAAGAAGCAAGCAAGCTGAACTCCAGCAGAAGATTGATGAACTCACTACAACCAACGAACAAATTCTTCTTCAGGGAGAATTACGGTTTAATGATGATCAGGTTGAAATTGCGGATCTAAGAAATCAACTTTCGTCCGCGAATAGAGCTGTCAAAGTAAATGTGAAAAACCTTCATCAACTAGAAAGTGAACTAGAGAAACAGAGTAATATTAATGCCGTGGAGCACATGCATGAAGTAGAGCTCGAAAAGAAGTTGAAAAGTTTGCGAGATGAAGTGGAAAAGCTTGAATCGAAGAAACAAGCAGCAGCCTTGGTGCTCACAGGGCACATCAATGTTCATGAAGCCAATGGGCGCTCTCAACATATTCACATGGAAAAGCTGGACATGGTTGAAGCAGCAAACAAAGTGGTGGAACTAAAGGAAGCAGAGTTAAGAATCCAGGATTTAGAAGGCCGGATGGAAGCTAATCTGGTCATGATGGAAAAGAAGGATGAAGATTACGAGAAGCAGGTCGGACTTGTCGAGGACCTGAAGGAGGCGCTGGAAAAAGAGAATAAACTCAACCGCTCGCTGAAGATTGAAATTTCAAGACTTGAAAAGCAAGGAAAAGAGAGAAACACCCAACCCCAGCAAGAAAAAGAAACAGAATCTCCTGAGGTGTTTCGTTCCAATGCCGCAACGCTGCATGCTACGCACATTGCATTTAATGCCATCAATGCAGGCATTCACATGCATACGAACAGTAGACCACAATCTCCTACCTTAGATCACTCGCCACCACCTTCAGAGAAGAGTCGACACTTAGATCAAGTCAAATCTATTAAGAAGTTGACCAGCCATATAGATGTTCTGCAACAGGCGAAGATGGAAGTAGAGAAAGAGAATTTAAGACTGAAGGAAATAGTACAAAGCAAAGATGTGAAAATACAGGACCTGAGGGAAAGATATTATCGAGATTCAGTTTCTCCTGGCGAGTTGGCTGAGGTGCATGGATTAGGTGGAGATAGTGTTAAGAAGTCCCTCAGAAAGAAATCTTCTTCATTATTGCAAGAAGATTCTTCAACTGCGCATATTGCTGTGAAATTGAAAAGGCAAGCAACGAAAAGAACACTAGCGAGACTCGAAAGAGAAGTTGAGCATCAGTTGGAAGAAATTCTCGATAATGAAAGCGAAAGCGAAGCTTTAGAAGTGAAGAAAGGCAATCATTTTTCGTCGGACAAACAGAACAGTCACCACGATTCTATGCATAGATTACTATCGGATACTTTTGCTAATGCACATACCAGTGCCGTGAGACATCATATGAGCAACCGTGATAGCACTGTAAAGGAGTTGCAGCAACAGCATAATAAGGATATTGCACTGCTGAAAGAAGAACTTGCAGAGGCTCGTAAAGCAGGCGTCTTGCGATGGCAAGAATTTGCAGTTGGTTCGAAAGTTGAAGCAAATTATGCTAGTAGTGGCCAGTGGTATCGTGGTTCTGTTACTGCCATTAAAGGTGAAAACGACTCTCGTCTATTCAACATTGAATATGACGACGGTGATAAAGAGGAAGATGTACTTTTTACCAACATCCGACTAATTCCTGTCATTGTGCAACAAGCTCCCTCAATTGATGGAGAAGAGATGCAAAAGATGAAAGACCAACTGGCTTCGATGAACAGTAAAGTGGCACTACTGGAAATGAGCAATTCAGCGAAGACCAAAGATATGGAGATTTTAAAACAAGAGCTTTTGACGGAAGCCACAAAGCTGCAAACAGAACATGAAAAGTTGGTCAAGGAATTGGAAAATGCTAAAAGTGATTTGCTTCTTAGTAAGAAGGAGCTACAAAAGGCACAGGCTCCGAGTCCGGAAATTGGAATATCTCGCTTCAATAGCAGTATTAGCTATACCGATAGTCAAAATCTGCCAGCTGAAAGCTCCGTTGTGAGTTTAGCTAGCGAGAGCGAAAGTGCTGATATACCTGATAACTCTTCAAGAAACCTGGAGAGTACTGTGAAAGCACAGGTAGCTACTGAGAGGGCGAAGTGGGAGGTAAAGATCACGAGTATGGAGAGTAATCACCGGGCTACTATCAGTACCATGAAACAGCAAATACAAGGATATAAAGAGCAAATCAAAAAATTTGGGCTTCATTCGGAAGAAATGGAAATTCTTTTTGCTACGAAAGACGCTACCATTGATGAACTGCAGGAAACGATACAGCAACTACGCGAAGAAATTGAAAACAAAAGTGATAAAGTGCAGGTTCAGGTCAAGGCAATGTCGGAGCTCCAGCAGAAATACACATCCTTAATGTCCCAATTAGCGATTTTGCAGAAAGAGAAGGAAAAGGAGACTACACGTCGCAAGGGCATTGTTGGCGATATGCAAATTGACGACCTTAATGCCATCAATGCGTCGGGAACCCCTTCACCTCTGCTTAGAAACCTAACCGCAGGATCGCGAAACGGCTCAATTGACGAAAGTAAGGTCAGTCATAATCCTTTGTGGCGTCCACGCTTGCCCGGCGAGACACCGTTTGATCCTTCAGAGCTAGAAGATCCTAACCAGTTCCAGATCAAAGCTGCCATTAGCATCCAACGCATTGTACGAGGCTTTTTGGGCAAGGCAGCTATCAATCATATGCTAATAGAGAGGTCCGCGCAGATACACGGGATTCTTGTGGCATACAGGCCATCAGGCACTGTACAAGGCGGCGCTGGCTGGTACGTTTCAAATGGACACCTATACTACTTTGCGCTAGATAAAGGAGAATTTGTTTTGCTTGCCGGTCCTCTCAGTGCTGAGGAGTACGATAGCGCCCTGGAAGATTTAGCAGCAAAGAATGTCGCACCATCGTCAATATATGCAGGTCAGGTAGACTGTGATAGACTCGGTTTACACGCGACAAGACGCCAGATCTCCTTATTGAATCACCAATTAGATCACCTCCGTCACGAACTAGGTCCTGATGGTGCCCTGCAGAAGTACTCTCATTCATTGCAAGGCCAGATTCATGACCGAGATAAGGAGATCAAGAATTTGAAGGACAAGTTAAATGTAAATGATAACTCCTATGCTGAGCTACAACAGGACTTGAAAGAAAACGTTGAGATCGTAGCTCGTGAAAGAGATATTGCCTTAAAGCTGCGATCAGAGCTCAGAAATGCTGCTCATGCATTAGAGACTGAAAAGTTGCAGCTCAAGGGAGATGCATCTGGTGCTATTGATGCAGAAGAGTCACCACGCTCAACGTTCAATACTCCAAGAGGTTCGATAGTAGCTATCCATCATCAAATGCATTCAACGAAAATAGACCCCAAGGCGCCTCCGAAGTCGCTACCTCGAACACTCAAGTCTGTTCTACGCTCTGCTAGAAAATGCACAAGTGAACATTATCGTGGAATTGTTGTGGTCCAAGCATACGTACGACGCTTTCTCGTAAATTCAAGGATGCGACGCAAAAATATGCACGAGCAAGCTTCTAAAAAGAAGTTGCTAATAGCCATGCCAGGGAGTACGCAAGGACAGAATGGGTGGTATCTCGCTCCTGATGGAGGCATCTATTACTTTGTCATGCAGCGAAATGAATGGATCATGGCTGCGGGGCCCCTTAATGAGAAGGAATATCACTCTCTACTTGACACCAGTATTCGAGTCGTCAAACCCGGTAAATACCACGAGAATTCGTTCGTTTCTTCGAGCGAATCGAATCGAAAGACCATCCGGTATGCGAATGGTAATTCTGTAGCTCAGGGTAGAAAGACTTTTCGTCAACAAGCTTTACTCCCTGTTGGCTCGAAATATGATGCAAAGGGTCCTGCGTTATTGAAATGCAAATTCGACCTGAGTGTTGAGCGTGCTGACATCGAGGGAAAAGTCTACATCGATAAAAAAACTAAAAAACTTTTCGTTGCAGTGAGTGTGGATAAGATGGTTGAAAACTCTACACCAGTGATTCTAAGATCCAGGCAATTTGAAGGTATTTGAGTTATTGAGTAACGGAAGCTCAGCAGATTTGTCAAATTTTGATGTAGAAGAATTGTAAATATCGTTTTATCTGCTAGTCCTATTGGAAACTACAAGCCTTACATAGATATAATTTAAAACACATTTCTCACTTATATGTATTGCGTTGTCAAAAAAATCTTGACTAATAGAAGAAGCATTTTACTAAAGTTTACCTTCAAAGTTCAGTAGATGGTCCTCCAGTCCTTGATTCAGCAGCTGAAGTCGATGCGTCGCGCACAGAGTCGATAAACTCCACTATATCACGTATTTGTCTCTCGCCCTCGTATTCAATTGGATTTTCAATATCTCCAGCTTTGAAAAAAATGATGGCGGGGTACGCTCTCACACGAATGTTATCATGATCGATCTCGTTCCGCGAACCGTCTATCTTGACAAATTTTATAGACTGAACACCGCCTTCCGAATTTTTCTCTTGATCGCGATAATATTCGGCAACTTTGTAAATAACAGGGTCAAATGATTTACAATGGGCACACCATGGCGCACGAACATACATGATAATGTCTATATTATCGTTTTCAACCACGTCTACAACATGACTACTGAACTGAGATCCAACGATAGTATCTACCAGTCGCCGGTCAGTTACCTTACCTTCTTGTGTGTTAGCTCTAATTGCTTCCTCTTTGCCTTCAGAGAACAAGCTTCGCTTCAATCTACCATTCAAATACGCATTGAGGAAGGATTTCACAGACTTTTTACTGAAACGGGTGTCCTTAGCGTTCGACTCATCAGAGGTCCAATAATCTCTATAATTGTACCTTCTTAGATTACTTTCGATTTCCATATCGGCCAAGACCAGCTCTGGTATATTGATGCTGGCATCTAGCCCAAAAAATTGAAGTAGCTGATGCTCTGTACTAGGTATAGTGATGAATACCAGTACTCCACGAAATTCTTCAGCAACGCTTCTCAGATCCTTGAGTAACTCGAGCGATCTCCCAGTATTGTCGTGAAATGTTAAGACATGCTGCTTGATAGGTATGGTGTTGATGAAAGGTTGCGATTGCACTGCATAAGGAATTAAAAGCGGTAGTGAATGCGTCACTATTGCAGAAATGATATCTTGTTCTGTTACATCTGGAGTCAATTTGATGGTACCGGTTGGCACTAGTGGGTCTATTCCACCAGCACTCCTATCAGTGAATATCAATAATGAGTCTTCATTCGTATCGAAATGTTTGATGAGATCGAAATTGTCAGCATAGAGAAAAGTTGCATGATCATATACAGATGCTAGTGATAAATACGTAGCACAAGCCTGACCATGTACTCCAGTGTCTGAATTTTCGTCTGTAGGAATAAAAAGAGCCAGTGCAACCGCAACAGTGGCTTCCACGAAATGAAACTTTTCAGAAACAGAACCTTCTACTGCTACTGTGCCAAAGCCCTCTCTGCTGTGCTCAGGGGCGTTTCCTGTTGTACTAACTTCCACTGTATTTTTTGACGCGTCTGCACTGAGACCGAAGGTCTCCCGATTCTTTGTGATGATCCTTTCCACACTGTTGTCGCCGCTTCTCTTCAATGCCGTGGTATATTCTTCAGCTTCGTTGATGCTGCTTATGGGGATTGCAGGTGGACCGATGCGCTTCTTCAAGAACTCCAGAATTTCGACTCTAGTTCGAGAGTGCAAATAGTCCCCATGTTTTTTGCCCTGCCGGTACAGTATAATAGAGGGAAAGCCTTCTACTCCAGCTTCTTCTGCTATTGCCGCATTTTCTTCTGCAGAAGCGTCCACCATGGCTATTCTCCCATCGATATTCATGTTCGGAAGGTCCGAAGCCACTTTTACTAGTTCTGGGTGAAGGGTCTTGCAAAAGCCACACCATGGGGCATAGAAGTTAACCAAAACCATATTTATTGAATCAATCGCCTCTGTGAAGTTATTCGCAGTGAGAACCATCACCTCATCTGGTGAACCTTTGTCGAATGTTGAACTGAGGACGCTCGAAGCTATGCCAGCAATTATAGCGAGACGAAGGACACAATACAAATACGCTCTCATCCTCCCAGTCAATCTTCTTCTCTTTTCTTAAGTGGAGAAAGTTTTTATGACAGCAGTGGATCGTTGTTTTCAAAGCACAGAGCAGAGAACCGCCCCTCCAATCCCCCCCGGAGTAATTTGAAAGAAAACTCGGAGATAGTGCTGCCGACGCTGGAGAGAGGAAAAGGTTTGGAGATAGTAACTACTTCATAGAGGAGGTGTTTGAAGCATTTCGTGGCACAACACAAAAATTTCTATTGATCAGAATTTCCTGCAGATATTTGATCGAAAGCATTGTATTGCAACCTATTAGCCGATACAGTTCATACAACGTTGGCTAGTAGGATGGCGTTCGAAGCAGAGGGAATTTGGGGTCATATTGTGTCTCATGCTGAGAAGGTCGAAATTCCTGAACTTGCACGTATAATTGGTGTGAAATATCTGGAAGATAATAGTAACCTGTGGAAGGAATTGAAAGCTTTCAGCTCCATTTTGTCCGATCTGGCATCAATGGACCTGAATGGAAATGGCCCCGATGATAGCATATTTTTCAATAATAAGGAGCGAAAAGATAGCTCTTTCTCTGCTCATGCTGATAGCAGTAGCAGTATGGGAGGACCCTGGACTACTATAACAGAAGACAATCTCAGGAGCCGGAGGGATATACCGTGTCTTGATCTCACTCCAGGCACGCTGCAGCACCACACCGCCAGCAACAACAGTGGGCATGAGAGCAACAACAGCACCAGCCGCAAAGGCTCGCAACTCACTGGTCGGAGTGCCCGCAGTATGGATTCGTTGGAATTCGTTCTATCAATCGAAGAAAACATTAATGTTCGATCAATAAGTGCTGTCGTTGACAGCATTCGTAATGCGTTGCGAAGTGAGAAAGAGGACTTGAAGAGCGAAATCAGCGTGCTGCAACAAGCTATGGATGGCGAAACAGACCTCATCAGTGCCCGCGCTGCTTCGGCTGCGGACTCTAAAGGCAACAAGGACAGGAAAAGCAAGATCAGTCGTTTTCAGAAGAACAGTTGCCACTCGCAAGGGCGCGCTAATGATAATAATGATAATCATGACGTGCACGAGGCAGGAAACATGGTATGTGAGGTCTGCAGCTTACCGACGCAAGAATTCGAGCCAGGCAAAATCAGACCCCAAAAGAAGGCAGGTAGTAGTACCTCGTCTGTGCCTCCCACACTATCCTCAATCGGCATCAGTCGCCAGGAGTATTTGTCTAAGCTATCTGGTCAGCTAAAAGACGCTAGCAGCACGCGGAAGCAGCGGGATCTGTCTATACTCTGCACTAGCTGCAAGGATCGTTTATCGCAGTCTACTACCCCAGCCTCAGATGGAGTCGGAATCGCTATGAACGGGAAAGCAACGAAGAGCAACCGTATGCGAAGTAAGCTGCAAGCTGCGCGTGATGAGAAGCACTTCCTTGAATTTGATATGTGAATGAATGATTTGAATATATTGTACTGCTAGATGGTGTATTGTGTCTGTTCTAGAAAAGACTGCTTGCTGCTGGGCGTGTGGGCATGAAGGTAATTTTTTGTGTTTTTCGAAGAAAGCTTTCTGTTTATTATTCAACCCTATCCTACTTTCCATAGGAAGTAGAGAATGTCGTTACTATCTATGTTCATGACAATCCCATCCAATCCTCCCAGCTAAATCAGCTGCCTAGGCAGTGACCCGTCGACTTTGTACACTTACTTACACTCCCAGCCCTGGCTACACACAGATGCTGCTCCATTTCGCACATATCACTGGTAGCTAAGCATAACGTAGTCATGCTACGCTCATGCTCGCTCCCCTCGGATCCTCCTGGCGAGTTGTATGTCTTTGGGCATGATGGTTACACGCTTGGCGTGTATGGCAGCTAAGTTTGTATCCTCAAATAGACCTACTAGGTATGCTTCTGCTGACTCCTGAAGAGCAAGAATGGCACTAGACTGGAATCTCAAGTCACTCTTGAAGTCTTGCGAAATTTCACGCACCAACCTCTGGAAGGGCAACTTGCGAATGAGCAATTCAGTACTCTTCTGGTACTTACGAATCTCACGAAGAGCAACGGTACCGGGACGATAACGATGTGGCTTCTTAATACCGCCTATTATATCGATAGGAATC
>JACLAC010002298.1_pt1 | contig 10893 bp, 7 predicted proteins | sample 8027881 | NCBI WGS metagenome assembly JACLAC01 (sample SAMN15725517, study PRJNA655200) | protist metagenome | isolation source: fluorescence activated cell sorting (FACS) single amplified genomes of... | place: Spain: Blaines Bay Microbial Observatory, Mediterranean Sea | collected 2016-01-19 | reverse complement strand
AGGCGGACGGCGATATGGTGGACCCGCACCACCACAACATCGGGCAAGACCTGCTGTCGCCGGAGGAGCGGTGGTGCCTGCAGGAGGCCGAGATGCTGCATGGGACTCTAAATAACAATGTGTTGCCTTTGGAATCCATGTGTTTAGGGCCTAAAAACATGGATTCCAAACGCAAAATACTGTTATTTGGAGTCCGATGTGGACTGGCACCGGCTGCGCGAGCAGCTGTTGGCGCTGGAGCACCAGCGGGCGCAGCGGCTGAAGCGGCGGGCGCTGGAGCGGGTGGGGGAATCGCAATCCGCTATTAAAGGCAAGAACACAGGCGCCGATCATGACATTAACATAAAAAACGAGCTGGACGAGCACGCAGCAACCGACACGACGGTCGTGGACTTGCAGCAGGACGTCCTGGACACGCACTGCGAGAAGTTCGGCTTTGGCAGCAGCGTTCCTAACGGCAAAACCCTCGGAGATATCGCTGATGACACCGACGAAGAGGGCGATGCGGATTCAGACGGAGAGGGCGACGATGACGACGGTGCGGAGTCTTCGGATGACGAAGAAGCAAAACTGGTCCGTGCGGCCGGCTGGAGCGCCTGGCACATCTGGGGAGAGCACAAGGATGGCGATAGATCTGGCTTGTCGGGTCAGGGTTCAGGCGGGAACAATGACAATCTCGGCGACAACAAACGTGGAAATGCAGAGGGCCTGATGAGCGCGTCGGTTGCACGGAAGAAATTGCAAGCCCAGCAGGAAAGTGCGGAAGCCGCCAGGTGGCACGGCGCAGATCCGTATTTCGCATTTCTGGGCCATGTGTGTCGGGATTTGACAGCCCTGGACAACTACGGCTGTTGGCCCACCGCAGATCTTCTGTTGCAGGTTCTTGAGCGGGCCAGTTGGGTGGCTGTTGACGCTGAGGGTAAACTTGGGAGTTCTGCAAAGTCCAAGACAGCGGTAGCAGCCACGACAAACCTTGATGACGGTGTCTTGTTCCAAAAACTCCCGGGTCCTGCGCCGGCGACGACCACGAACGAAACTGCTGGCTCGCAGCCGTTCGATTGCGGCGAAAAAGCAGCAGACGGAGAAACTGAGGAGGGCGACACCGAAGTGCCGGTGCCTTTTTCGCCCCAGGCAGTGCAGTGGCAGGTAGAAACCGACATTTTCGAAGGTAAATCCGATGCGTCCAACCTGGAGACCCAGCTGGAAGCACGCGTGCAAAAGCAACAGATGCACTTCTTGATACACCGTCCGCGAAAGCGAGGACTTTCGTCATTAACCAAGAGAATTTCCACTTTTGGAGCAAAAGTGTCAAAAGCGCCACGTATAGCGATAGAATTTGCACGAAGTTGACTTGATCGATTCCTATGGAAATTTACCTTGGTTTCGCGGAGGGTGCACTGGAATTCGAATTCCTGCGTGTGGGTTCGCAGGCGACGCACGAGGAGGTCCTTCCCGATCCCGATCTGGGTCAGAATGCTGCTGCTGCGCAAGGGGCAGGCGCGGGTATTATTAACGCTGACGGCGCAACTCCACGTGAAGGCGCGGGCCGTGAACACGCCGAAAATCCGTCGCCGCCTTCCGTGGAGCGGCAATTGTCTGTCCCGCACAGGCAGTCGTCGATGCTGGGCTCGGGTCTCAGTGGGGTGCGCCGCAAGTCTGAAGTGTGGATGGAACCGTGGAAGGATGAATCCTGATCATTTTGCATGTTGCGGTGTTTGGAATTCAATTTTCTTGACAGCAAGCAGTGGCACGTCTTGAATTTGTGGTGCACATATGCAGCATGCGAATACACCCGATCCTAGCAGCTTTCGTCAGAGTGTGTAGTGTCTCTTTCGTCCGCGTGCCACCGAATGTTCCCTGTACAGTAAAGTGCTAGCTCTTCGCAAAAACCGACTGTCAACAAAAGACAGAGAGATCTGAACCACGAGATTACACCAAGAGTTGACGTGCAGCGTTCCGAGAGTTGGGTCTGTGTCTTCGGCCTCTGGTTGACGGAGTCGCGTCGATTTACTCCCACGAACAACCGCTTCGAGAGTCATGATCCATCCGCATCACCCATCAACGCACTGCTCTGAGCAGTCGTCCTGATTCCTTCCGAAGCTGCTGAAGTTCGTAAACGAGATCTCATTCCCACGATGTCGGGCCTGTCCCAGCTCCCAGCGGGCTCGGTGATTTCTCTGAAACCGACTGCGATTCGGTTTTGCGAGGCCAGCATCAGTGCGACCTTCGACAACGGAGAGACGATCGCAACGCTGTTCAAGAAGGTAAAGGACAAAGAACTCACCGTCGCCGAAATTCCGCGCATCTCGGTCGTGCACCACGACGGCTGCATCGTCACCTTGAACAATCGCAGGCTCGCGCTCTTCCAGAAACTCGAACTGGCGGGGCACATCAGCAGCGTGCAGGTTGACATCGTGCCCAAGGACAACTCGTTTTGGCGTCGTTTTTCCACGACGAACAAGGGCCGGTATGCCATTGTGCGGCAGAACGGGGAAATCATTCCGAATCGCAGCTCGGGGCCGACGGCCGTGGTCGCGAACGCGTTCTTCAGCGTTCCGCAAAAGGTCGACCCACACAAAGACGATTGCTCAATCTGCCTTGTCAAGCTGAGCGAAACCGGCGAGAAAGGACCACCCGTTCTCACGCCATGCGGGCACTGCTTCCACAAAAAATGCATTGTTGACTGGCTGAAAAGTGCGAATGATAACGCAGACACTTGCCCTCAATGCCGCAAAGCGCTGACTGAGCAGGAGCTCAAGACCGACGAGGATCGGCGCAGTTCGAACACGCAGATGTGTGTGCTGCCCACGACAACGCTGTCGCAAAAGGGTTTGGTCGACGTGGTTTTCGACAACGACGCTCAGCAGCAAAATCCGCGCGGGTGGGTCGACACGGTCCTGAACGTGGTGGCACCCTCGGACTTCGTCGAAGTGCACATGCAGATGCCAGACGGCAAGCGGTCTGATATTCCGTACTCAGCGCGCGTTGTGAAACTGTGCGCAACTGATGCGGGGACTGCTACCGAAGTGCAAGTTCGTTTTCCCAATGAAGTAACGCAAACAGTCCCAACGTACTGGGTGACGAAGTGTTTGCCTCTTCAGGTGGGAGACGGCATAAAATGCTTCCGCACGCAGAACGGAAAGAAAACGAAAGAAGGAACTTCCAAGGGCACGGTGCTGGCGATCAAGAAAACCGGGAAGAACAACGTGAAGATCTATTTCGACGACGGCGAGGAGCAGGACATTCCGCAGAGCTGGGTGACTGGGGTGACCGGGAGCGGGCTGTGGGCGACTGCACTGGCAGCGGGAACGGTGATTCGAACCAACGTGAAGGCAAAAGACAAACCTGAGGACGAATTCGCAGGGAAGAAGAGGAGCACTGGCCTGGCGAGTGCCAGTGTGCTCGAAACGCGCACTGGTGGTTTCACGGTCATCCGGTTCGAAAACGGCAACGAACAGGTGATTCCGTCGGGATGGATCCAAACCGTAGTCGCAACAATTTGCCCCGGAGACATGGCGCTCGCGCATTACAACGAGAAGGAAGGGAAGGGGAAGAGCGAGGGCACTTACCCCGCCCAGGTCACCAGCGTGTCCAACACCGAGAACACCATCGTCGTTAAGTTTTACAATGGTGCAGCGCAAAAAATCAAAGCGCTCTACGCGCCGTCGTCCTGCTCAGTTCACGTCGGCGATCGTGTTGAGTGTCGCGCAAACATCGACGACGGGTCGTTCGATCCCGAAAATGACATCGAAGTGTACGATCAGAAGAACATCAGGGGTGTTGGCGTGATAACCTCGCTCAACGCAGACACACTCGCAGTCCACTTCGACAACGGCGTGGTTCATACGGGTCTCGCGCGAAGCGGTATCTGGCGCATGCTGGTGCATCGAGGGTGGACGCGTGACATCGAGATCGGCACCATCGTGGAAACGTCCGTTCCGCTTCTGCCAGAGGATTCGTTCTTGCGGCCCAAGTCGAAGTTAGCCCATCGAGCTGTGGTCGTCGACAAGGACCCAGCAGACGGCTACGTGTGGGTGGTCTTCAACTGTGTGGCAAAGCGCCGTATTCCGCGGGGCTGGATCATTGGGATCGTCTCGAACGTTGCACAAGACGACTTCGTGAAGTGCCACTACAGCACGGATCCGAGCAAAAAACTTGCTGAGCAGGGATCGGTGAAGTCGACTGAGACCTTCCAGGGCCAAGTTATTCGCGCAACTGGCGCGGACGGGACGGTGGAAGTCCGTTTTGCGAACGACAAAGCGCAAATCATTCCCGCGACGTGGATCACCGAGGCGCAGCCGCTGGAGGTCGGCAAACGTGTTCGCTGTCATTTCACGCGCAACGGCAAGAAAACCAAGGATGATGATTTTGATCCCAATATTGACGTGTTCCCCGGAACAATCACTGATTTGCATCAGGCGGAGAAGCAGGTGACGGTGTTCTTCGACAACTGCACGTCGCAAAAAATCCCAATGAATTGGATCAAGGACATCGTGCCGGCGCAGATGCAGAACTCTCGCAAGCGCATGCGGGACGCGGACCAGGGCGCATCGGACCTGGAAAACAGCATTCTTGCGGGCTGAGCGTCGCGAGCGGGCGCTTTCGGAGTGCTGTGCGCGCGGGCGGTGCTGGTTCGGAGTGCTGTGAGGAGATAGGAGCTTGTTTTGGAATGCGCGGGAAGTGAACGGGGTCGCGTGTTCGCTTCGACTTTGTGCCTTTGCGCGAGGAAACTGCAACGTTTTTTCATTTTGGATTCAGATTCTCGTTTCGAAATCGCTTTACATTTTTGTCTCCTTCCAACGGGAAGAAAACAGTCAGCCCAAATCCATGCTCTGCATGTGCATTTGTAACGGATCAAAGTCTTGGTTGCTGGCAATTTGGTGTTCGCACAACCAGTTTTCTCGGAGTTGTTTATCACGATCGCAAAACGCGAGTTGGAGTCGTCGAGGCTGAATGGAACGAAGAGTGAGCACTTTTCGAAACAGGAGCGATTGTCAAAATCGGTAGCGTCAGTGCCTCATGAGTTCGACACCAAAGCAACGCATTTTGTGCGGACCCACCACGGAGACAGTGCAGACACATTGAGTGACAATATCACCATGTCGATCATCATCACGCGACGCGCATCGGCGGACCCCGAGGGCGCCGCCCCCCGCCAAATAAAGCGTCTGTCCATAGGGTACAAAATAACAATGATTTTCCCTTGGAAACAATGATTTTAGGACAAAAAACATTGTTTCCAAGGGCACCACATTGTTATTTTGTACCCTATGTCCCTCCCGATGTTCATGCTGCTGGTGCTGCCCCTCCTCACGGTACTGGCGGCGCCGGTCGCCGTCATCGTCGGCTTCGCCGTCAGCAAGCGGCGCGCCGAGCTGGTGGCTAAGGCCAAGTCCACTGGGAAGCAAATTGCTGGTGGCGAACTCGATGGTTCCATCAGCTCGGAGCTGAATCTCGTCGCCGACGTGGTGGGGTCCGCCAGTTCCAGGTTCTTCAGCGTGCTGACCGCGGGTCGCGAAAGCGAGGCGGCAGAGACTGATGATGGTGATGATTTCGACGGAAATGATGATGAGAACGCGAACTCCAGCAAAACGGGGATCAGGCAGGAACTGCTTTCACGCACGGCGCTCATGCTCCTTCTCACATTGACGAGCATCATGTCGCTGTCGCTGAAGTCTCGCAAACCGTCGAACTCGCCGAAATCCATCAAAGAGCGCGAGGAGCAGCAGCTCAGGCGGTTGAACGCACGGGAGCCGACGACCGGGCGGCAGAAAGAAGTCAACTTCCGCAAAGCTTCCGGTGCCGGTGCTGGTGCTGGTGCAGCCCAAAGCAACACCTCTCCATCGGTTTCCTGCCGCGGTTTGTGGTACGACTACGTGGTTCCGGGGCGTTTGTGCTTGTCGAAGGATGAAAATCAGTCCGGTGCCGAAGGAAAGGGAGACGAAAACGCGGTCCAAAGCCGTGGTGGCATTGTGTCCGTCCGCACCGCGCCTCAGCCGGTGGATTTGAACGAGTGGTTGGTGCACGAAGAATTGGCAGCAAACGGTCCCACACGCACCGACAGCGAAACGACGGCAAGTTCGGTGGGCTCGGACGCAGGGGGCGGCGTCGGCACCCTCGGTGATCGGAACGGCAAAAGCACAGGCACCCACCTGCGCAGTCTTTCGGGCTACCTCATGGCGGCGGTAAACAGTGGCTCGCAATATGTGAGGATCTTCCACCGGCAATACGAACTCGGGGAAGTTGATGTTCACGAGAAAAACTGTGAGATCCACACAATCGTCTTCTCGCACGGCTTCAGCACACCGAGCTTCGTGTTCGAACCGCTGGTGCGGAACCTGCTACGCATTCTCGCGGTTGCGGAGTCGAAAAAATCTGCTGGGACGAAGCGCAAGTGGCGCGTCATGGTGTACGACCAGCCGGGCCGCGGGCTCAGCGACAGGTTTGCTGAGCCGAGTGGATCTGCCGCTTCGGCACGGGAAGGCACCCAACCCTACGTGTGCGACCGCGCGCTGTACGCCAGCGTGCTGCAGCAGGTGGTCAATCTGGCCACGGACGGGCGCGGCGACAACGTGCACGTCGTGGGCTACTCGATGGGCGCTGCTACACACGCCGCCGGAAGTGCACAAATTGTAGCTATTCAAGCAAATGTCAAATTGATCATGTATAGCGATAGAATTTGCACGGTTCGCGTCTTTTCGATTTCTATTGAAATTTGTACGTCTCCAGCGGCGAGTGTATTGGCGTTTCGGGCGTGATCGACATGATGTCTGCGAAACCTAAACCCGGCAACAACACGAAGATGAACATCCGCAGTCTCATCATGCTGGGTCCGGCGATGTACTTCGGCCCCGAGCGCCTGGCGTACGACGGGCAGTTGATCAAGGCCACGCACAAGCGCGCGAGCCCGCTGATCGCCTGCACTGGCCCGGGTTTTGTGGCAAAACATTAGCATTTTGTAGTAACCATAGCGTTTTCCATTTGAATCTACCATAGAATACCATTTTTTATCAGATAATCCGGGCCAATGTGGATGCGCCCCTTCCTCAACTTCGTCTTCCTGAACCTGATTCCCATCGAACGGCTCACGACGCTGGCGCCGCGGACCGACGGCGACGAGGACGAGCACGACGAGAACGGGAACTTGGTCGAGGAGGTGCTGCTGAAGCGGCAGTATCAAAACCTGCAGGCGCGCGAGGCCAAAAACGCCAACGTGCTGACAGAGGAAGACCAAGACGGAAAGGACGGAAGCAAGGCGCAGGAGAAGAACAACGAGGATGAACTGCAAAACCCCGCACTGCCGATCCCCCGTCCCATCATGGCCGAAATCCTCAAGTCCCAGGAGCGGTACCCAGGCTTCCGCGACCGGCTGCTGAGCACGCTGCGCGAGAACCCCGAGATGATCGACGGGGGAGCCATGCTGCGCGAGCTGGTGCAGCTGTGCGCGGCCAAGCAGAGCAAGCTGGCGATGCAGGTGATCCACGGCGAGGTGGACGAGTTCGTGCCGCCGACCTTGCACGCGGCCACATCGGCCCGGATTTCATGGTGAAACATTAGTATTTGCTGGTAACCATAGCGTTTTCCCTTTGAATCTACCATCAAATACCATTTTGCACCAGATAATCCGGGCCTATGCATGACGGACGACGTGGTCGCCGCGGGGGGGCACGTTGTTGGGGAAAAGGCGGGGGCCAAGGACGAGAAGGACGCGTTTGCCACGCTTGAGTTCTGCGTCATGAAGAAGGCTTCGCACGATATGACGCACCGGCGGCCGATGGCGACGGCCCAGCACATCGCGGATTTCCTGCTGTCGCGTGCTTGAGGGGTGCAACTTAAAAGTTAATAATGCTGTTGAACATCACTACACAAAACATCCGCGTGTCGCTCTACTTTCATCGTTTCTCGGTGCGTGGCAAGGCCCGCACTCTTATCGTCATTCTGTGCAACTTGCGATTGCGATTTCGCTCGCGAAAGCGACGGTTTTTCATCGGTCGCTTTTTTACTGGTTTGTCCCGAAGTCACAATTGGATTCCAACAAACTGCGAAGACTGCCGACTGCGAGGTCACGCTGCGCTCTCTGCGCTTCTTGTCGCTACGCTTCTCCATGCTGAACTGCGAAATTCGTGCTCTGAAATGCGTGTTTTCGACTGTGCCCACACATCTGCGCGAAAAACGCTTCACCAAATAAATGCACCCTCAATTTCCTGATCTTGCCACACGTCCCTCCCACGCAGAGTCCATCAGAAAAGCCTGAAACACTTCGGCTTCAACTTCAACTTCAACTTCAAGCCTCACCGTCGTTGAAGTTTGAAGTTGAAGTTGAAGTTGAAGCCTGAAACACGAGAATCCAGGAAAGGACAACCATGCCAACAGCAGTCTGCGTCGGCGGGCACAACGAATCTCACGTTGGAGAGCCGTGCGCAAACAACGTGCAACCAAGGTTTCGGCCAAACGGTGGTGCACACTTCGCGTGCTCCAGACGGTTGCGACTCAACCGCTGTTCGGCATCCGGGACACTGGATCGGAAAATCCGCTGGCGATAAACAGCAGTCATGTCGCGCGAGGCGACCAAAACCGGGCGGCGACGCGTGTCGTTCGACTTGGGGCGGGGAACAAGTGGAGCATCTGGGAGCATATTGCCCGATGATCAGTGCGAGCGGGCGCTCACGCGGCCCATGGAAATCTGGGCATCCGTCTTTGGACAGGCTGCACCACCGACTGCCCACACGGCAGAAGAGAATGTGGAGGTTTCCAAGTGGAATCTGGTCCAGAAGCGGGTCGGGCGCGAGGACCTGTGGTCGGAATGTGACAGTGCGTCGGACTTCGAACGGCAAAATCGCCCTCTCCAGCAGGAAGTTCATGTCTCAACACCTGGAGCCACGCAACGCCATGACGCAGTTTCAGTTCCATTGTGGACCCTTCACCCACAGCCAGCCGCAAGGCGGGAAGCGCTTCTTCAAATGCCTCCCGCTGCCGAGTTGCAAGCGAAAGCTGGCTGGGACAGCGTGAGGTGGCGTGATATTGGATTTCTGCGAACATGTCACCAGCATCGAGCACATTTGCGTCGCTGAAAGCGTTCAGGAAAGCCCGCGTTTTCGCGATTTGCATACGTTCGTTCAGGACGGCGACGTTCGAACTGGACTCCATCGCCAGCTTGCAAACAGTCCGTGGCTCCACTTCTCGCAACGCTTCTTCGGCTCCAGAACGGCAACACGCTCCGCAGACGGCACCAATAGGTTCTGGCAAGACACCGAGGTCCTCCGTGCGGCGTTCGTTCCACAGCATCGGGAGGAACCCATCTACTGAGTCGAATGTGGCGCTCGGTGCAAGAAACTTTCCGGTGACGAACGACAGACTTGCTCTGCCGCGCACACGCCTGGAGCCACCGGTGCCAAGTTCACAGTTGGCTCCACACGACAAGCAGACAGCTCCGTGCAGTTCGTTCCCCGACTGAGCAGGTTCGCATGCATCGAATTCTGGCGCCACAGTCAAGGCAAATTGGAAGAGGTCGCGCCCGGGATTCGGTGTTTCTTCCGCCGAATCCTCTCCAGATTTCCCCGGAATCAAAAACTGCTGCAGTCGCGCATCCAATCGAGAATCCGCAGCCACGCCCCGTGGAGAACGGTTCAGAACATCCGCGGCGAAATTGTACACGCTGCCGTTGGCAGCGCCAAATTCAGATTCTTCGAACTCCTCCGCGGACTCCCACGTAATGCGCGCTGCACCTTCGCCACAAGCCTCGGGCGACGGAACCATGCCCACCAAACGCCCGAACATGCGACGGTTGAGCCATTGCGCTCGCATGTGGCCACAGTCCGCGTCTCCGGTTTGCAGGTTGTCGATGTGTTGCACGATGGAGCCAGCGGGTGGCCACGCGCACGAACTCGCATCGGAGACAGATTGCGCACCTCCGAATCGTGGAAGAAGCCCTTTGGCACGCAGATATGCGAGGTGCTCGTTGCAGGTAGGAAGAGGCCTGAATATCGGCGTCGGATTGTCCCATTGCGACCACAAGTTTTCAGCCTGCCACGTGCTCCAGCGACTCAACCTCCCGCGGCTGCCACGCTCTGTCAACACAAACCAGCCATCCGGAGTTTGAGTTTCACCGCCGCCGCAGCCAGATTCCGTAGCAGGTTGCAATACTTCCTGCAGCACCTGCAACTGCTTTTCCTGCAGCGTGGGTGTCATGTTCAGAATTTTCGGTGACAAGCGTTGAGACGACAGTGGAAGGGACGTGTCGCCGAAACACACTCGTAATTTGGTTGTGCGCGTCCAAAGGCCAGCTTCTTCTTCATCCCGGGCAGCTGAAGTGCCACTGGCCGGTGCTGGGCCAAGTTGAACCGAGACATGCGTTGGTGGACCCTTCTTCGACGGCACGATCGGAAGGACACCGGCTTGAGCAGCGAAACTCGTGTTCGGATTGTGCCGCGGATTACGATTCAACCCCGGTGCGCTGCCTGCGGCCTGTTGTGCGTCACTGTTTTGTGCCACATCAACGTTTTTGCCTTCCATTGTTGGTGTCGATTCTGCGGGACGAGGACGGTCTCTTTCTGGACTGTCTGGAAGCGGAAGGCAAATGGTTTCCGTCTTCACGTCGGCGTTGTCCGCTTTCACAATCCGTCTTCCCCGTGATGCGGCCACACGCATTTGGTCCCAATTCCACCGTGAAGCGGACTCGTGCCTTGGGCTGAAGTCCATCATCGCCAGTTTGGCCGACATGCTGCGAGCCGCTTGTGTGGTCCACGCTGAACGAATGCACTGAGCAAGGTCAGAGCTCTCAGCGGCGAGGGTGAGCGGGGCGAGAATCCGCAGACGATCTCGTGGTGTGAGTGAAATCTCGTCGGTGGCGCTTTTCGCACTCTTCAGGACGCTACACCTTCCGCGAAACCAAGG
>JACLAC010011378.1_pt1 | contig 10895 bp, 13 predicted proteins | sample 8027881 | NCBI WGS metagenome assembly JACLAC01 (sample SAMN15725517, study PRJNA655200) | protist metagenome | isolation source: fluorescence activated cell sorting (FACS) single amplified genomes of... | place: Spain: Blaines Bay Microbial Observatory, Mediterranean Sea | collected 2016-01-19 | reverse complement strand
ACCCTCCTGACTTTTTGTCAATCACAGTTGCTTTTGGCTGGATCCAACGATAACCCGTTAAGCCGCACAAGTACAACAAGGACGATCCCAACATTGCCGTTGCTGCTTCCCAGGCCGCGTGCACAAACACGGGCGTTTACGAGGGGGCAGATCAGTTGGGAATGGTTCTATAATGCCGCATAGGACAGCAGCTCATGAATGGGATACAGATGGCAAATAGAAGCAATAAAGTCTGCAACATGTCCACTGACGTGGCCATCGCTGAAGATGACAAAGAAAGCCCCAGCATCACTTGGCGAAAAATATTCTCGTCCGCTTCCAGCGGCAGGTGTGACAATGTCAAATTACCGACAACAAGAAGGGACATAATCCGTGTCTTATTTTGCTGCGGTCTTGAGCCACACCAACACGACCCGATGTTTGAAGCCATGGTGGAAGAACTGATCGATGGTACTGGAGAGGGGGAAAACGAGATGCCCACACCAGCCACGGAAGCGTTTTTCACCGATGCAGAGATGACTCTTCAAAATGTGCAAGATAAAGTGCTGAACCGGTGGATCAATGCGATTGGACACGGTGTTGCCGGGTTCAAGAGCCGCGGGTTCAAAAAATGGTTTCTATTGCGGGCTATGATGCTGATAACGGGTACAAGCTATTTCTTCGAATATTCTTTATTCCCAAAACGAACTACATGGGAGATCGGCATCTGGGAAACCTCGCATGCCTTTGTATCCGTAATATATGCACCAGTTGCAATCGCACTTTTTTCAAGCTTTTTCATCACTTCGATTGCCTTGCAAGATGCAGCCACCGATCCTTCTTTGGCGTATGAGGTCTATGGAACTGCCTTTTTCTTCTGGGGATACGTAATTGGAGGCTTTTCTTTACGAGAAGCCACCACGTGGTGTGAATCAGGGGTGGTCCATAATAATTTGATGTCCGAGCAAATACACGCCCTGCAGTACATGAACATTGAAGTAAGACTTCAAAATAAACGGTGGGAGACAATGACTACCCTTGCCATTCTTGAGTGCATGACATCGCGATTATTTCCTAACAACAGGGAATCAAATTGGCTGTACGAAAACATGATGTGTTACATTACTTGCGAAATGGAGCACGAAAGAAAACGTACAAGGATGAAAATGAAGGAAGAAGGTGGAAGTAGGATGAGTGTAGCTGCAAAAATTATTGATGAAGTACGTATGAAACGCCACACAGAGAGCAAATACAATCTTTTTAGTGCGCTTGTAAAACTGGCAGGTGTGCTTCCGCTACTATATGGTATTTTCAGAGCATTCCTTCCAATATGGATGCGTTCCTCCCTTTCTTCCCAGAGCTCTGTATCTCCGTGGGGTGCAACCTCGAACGCTGTTGCAGCACGAGCGATAATCTTTTTTTTGACTTTACTATCAGTATATGCGACTTTCTTCGTTACGGTCCGTAGCTTACTTACAGATATTGCTCACTTGAAGAAAATATGGAGTGATTTTGCAAGCTATATTGATCCCTTCATGTGCAAATACGAGGGAGGGCGCTTGCATCCCGATAGTCTAATCCACCACAGAAAGAACCATGGTCATGCTAAAGACATGGGAGACGACTTCAACATTTTTCTCACAAATGAGGGAAATATTGATGCTTGGTATGCCTTGTATGACTGCTTACACAACGTGACATTCGCTTCAACAACATTCCATGGCCAGTTTAGTAATTCATGTTTTCTGCTGACAACGGTGGCATCCATGTATTTTCTGTACCAATCTGTTGTAGTTCAAGCTCCCTTTGATGCATTCATGGCCTGTCTTCTTGTAGATTCAACAATTGGAACCTTGCTTCTACTAAAAACGAGTTGGAGCTTTAAACAACTTAACGAGCTGGTTGGGGAGAGGACTGTCGAAGGGCTCAACAATCAATTGGATTTCATGATCGAGAAGCAATCGTTTTACAATGCCCGGATCCAGCAGGGTCAAAGCAAATCACAATGCAGCGAGGATTTGCAGGTGTGCGTCTTTCGATTGCAACGTTTGATCCAAAAAATCAAAGCATTGGAGCCGTACAAGATCTTGAAGATTCCAATGACGGCCACAAATATTGGTCGCATTATTGCCTCACTCTCGGGCATGATCGTCACGGCATCTTTGCGTTACGTTTTGGACGACAAACAATAGGAAGCCTTAAGAGATCGATTGCGAAAGTGCGGATGATGGCGCGCTCGATGTTGAATGGCTGGACACCGCTCATACCATCGATTCGAACGTCACACATCGGCATCGGCAGCGGCAGCGGCATAAAGATGGTTGTGTATGCTCGTGAGATGGCAAACATCGTTGTCAGGAGAACGGCGTCAGCTCCGACGTGTGCTTGGCGTACAAAATGAGAGGATATTTACGGACATGGAATCAGCCCAAGAGGATCATTCCCATTGGACGAAGACAAGAAATCTGGCGATGACTATAATTGAAACGATAGATTTCAAGATGAATAGTAGCTTACTGCATAATTGATAAGAAATTATTTTTATAGAGCACGCTTACAAAGGTTGCTTCTTTTTTCGGCACATTATACGAGTACCTGCCTGCCAGCGGCGGCAAGGGTCATTGAGAAGAGGTTAAACCCGAAATCTATACAAATATACAATGGTGGGATCGGATGTATATGCGGTCTAATCCATACCAGACTAGTCTGGGTGAATTAATAGACTAATCAAGGGCGGCGTTCACCACCTGTGTTTTCACCGACTCTGAAATTAAACACTCCCCGTTGATTTTCCCCGAATTCGAATACTTGATGCTCGTCGTTCTCATCGTCCTCACTATTCTCTTCCTGATTCTCCTGGCTACGAGAATTTTCCTGATCTGAATCAATATCTGTATCTGTATCTGTATAACTATCGTTTCCTTCTTCTTCTCCTCCTCCTCCTCCTTCTCCTCCTCCTCCTCCTCCTCCTTCTTCTTCTTCTTCTTCTTCTTCTCCTTCTCCTTCTTCTCCTCCTCTTTCTCCCTCTTTTCTTAGGAGGCCCTCCAGCAATTCAGGCCAGAGATCGTTGACTATTTCAGCATCCTCAGTGGACCAAAATGGATCATCAGAAGTCCTCGGCTGGGTATGTTCGTGTGACTCACCGCCACTAAACACCCCGAATTCAAAGGACGTCTCGTGATGCACAGCAGTAACAGAGCAACCCTTTTCGTTGCACAAAAAGGTGAAGATGGGCGTGGGAGGACACCACGCAGTATCAAAATCAAACCATAAGGTGCTGCCCTCGCCCTCGCCCTCGACTATTTCCAATTGGAGGTGGTCTTCTATGGGATCCCCAGAAAAGTTGGGACCCCACTTCGTACCCCACAAATCATATTGCTCGGTTAAGGTATTTGCTGGCCTCAACGAGTGGAAACTAAATCGAGTGTCGAAGAGGGACTGGATGACATCCTTTGGTCCGATGACGACCCCCTTGTTAAAACACCAGTTGGGCATCGATATTGTGACTGGCACTTCGCCGCGATATGAAAAAAATTAAAAACTGAAAAAACGTATTGCAAAAATTATATGGGCAGACTATCCTCCGTATGGCAGGTTTGCAAAATACAGGTACAGAAAGTACGCGGGTACTGCCAGTACAAGTACTGTACAAGTATATACTGGTACTCAGTACTCGTACTGTATGGATTGGTGTTTTAGTGTAGACTATACCGGTACTCGTACTAGTACAGTACTAATAATGAGAGCGCTGTATACCGGGCGGATTTTTTGCGGTTTTTTCTTCTGGGAAAACGACCTGATTTCTTCCATTGTTGCGATAAAAATGTACCGTATGGCGTAAGTGGCGTAATACATTCCCGGTACATTGGTGAGTTATCCCGCCAAACCTGGATCGCAACAACAGGTTTCTGAAAAACCGCAAAAACTCCGCCCGGGGGCCAAAATGTGGGGGACCAATGCACCCTGTATGATGGGGGAAAGGTTGAGTGCATGGGGAGAAAAGGATGGACATGTTGACGGAGGGGTTGTGCCAGAGTCTTGTTTCTCTCAAATAATTCGTGTGCTAATACTGTATAACCAGGATCCCCTCATACATTTTTCAAATGGGTAAAATGGGGTTATGAGAAGGACACACAGCGCGATGAGGGATTTACGAAAATATGGGGCCCTATTATACTCCCAACGGTAAAGAACCAACGGTATTTATTAGGAGGATAGAGGTTGTGGCGAAGAATGCCGTACTGGGTGCGGCTGCGGCTTCCCACAAACATTAGGCAATCGCTGCGCGATGCCAACAGCATGGTGGCGGAGACAAATTATGACATGGAGACGCTCATGATGATGAAGGTGCGCGTCGGCAAGGAGTGTGGACACCCCTGTGAGATACTCGCCACAAAGAAGGTAGTCTCTCTCTCTCTCTCTCTCTCTCTCGTTTATATATATAAAATCAATTTCACTTACTTGCTCATGTTCTTGCTACTCTGTCTCTCTCTCTTTATCACGTTCTATAGTGCTGTGAGTGTGCCGACAAGCGCATGGAGAAGCTTGCTTATCCGGGTTACGTGGACGGACAAGGTGTAGTAGTGGACATGTACGATCGTGACTATCACTATTGTCCGTGCTGTAAACATCGATCAGATGTGTTACAGCGGTGGAAAAATCGAGGTGAGTGAAATGCTTCTCTCTCTCTTTTTTATTCTTTCTTTCTTTCTCTTTCTTTGCATACTTAGCTATCGCTTTCATTCACAATCATTGCTGCTATTAAATATTAACATGATTGATTCCCAGAAATCCACATGTGCTTCACCGCTTGGAAGACTTTGTTGAGATCTAAGAAGGAGAAGCTTCGGCGAAGGCTCTTGATCGAGTCGCGCGACCAGGCGATCCTGCGGAAGAAGCAGAAGAGGGAAGCCGAGAAGGAAGCGAAGCGACAGGCGATGCTGCGGGCTGCTAACCCTAACCTCCTGGCTTAGTGTTTAATAACTTAACTTGATAAAGACTTGTAAAGAACCATACTTTACATCATAAAACAATAATAAATAGACTATGAAAAACGGAAGGTGCAGAGAGTGGTGCGGTATTACAGTATTTTAATAAAGGCGCAACATCTTATTGCATATATTGTTTGGCCAATCGTCCACAGTATTAATAATTTGCAAAATAGTCTACGGATACTGTACAGGTATTATACCTACAGTAGTCTACTGTAAGAATGTCATTTTTTTAAAAAGGTCAAAAGGTTGATGTTATTCCTTGTATTCCTACTGTAGTGAAAAAAGTGAAAAAAGTGTGTGAGAGAGAGAGACAGACAGAGAGAGAGAGAGAGGGAGGGAGATCGAGACAGAGACAGAGACAGACCACTCCCTAGCGTTCGTCTCAGTGGCTCAGCACTCGGACTCCGACTTTTTACTCCGATGAGACGAACGCTAGGGAGTAAGAGAGAGAGATTGAGAGCTGCCGCGTCATCGTCATCGTCATCGGCGTCGGCCATCGCAATAAGTATACAGTAGTCGAGAATGGCCCGGGGTGGTATCGGCAATATCATCATCGCGGGTCCGCCCGCCAGCGGCAAGGGGACTCAATGCGAGCTCCTCGTCAAGCAGTACGGCCTCGTGCACATCAGCACCGGCGACCTGCTCCGCGCGCGCAGGAAGTACCTCCCCGAGCTCGCCAAGTACATGGACAACGGCCTCCTTGTGCCGGACGAGGTACAGTACATGCAGTACATACAGTACATGCAGTTCAGTATACTCGATCGTACAGGAGCTCAATTCTTTGTCGGTCATCTGTCTGTCTGTCTTTCATCCGGACTGCATTTCGTTCTCTCTCTATCTATCTTTCTTTCTTTCTTCCTGTCTCTCTGTCTCTCTGTCTCCCTGTCTCCCTGGCTCTGCCTCTGACTGTGGTGATATCTTACTGCACTTGCTTCCGCGCATTCTCCCTCCCGTCTTTCCTCTCTTTCTTTGTCTCCTCTTCAATCCAATCCAATTCTCTCTCTCTCTCTCTCTCTCTTCTCTCTCTCTCTCTCTCTCTCTCTCTCTTCTTCTCACGCTTTCTCTTGCTTCGATCTTTTTCCCCCTTCGTGCAGTTGATATGTTCAGTTGTGAAAGAGCGGTTGGAACAGTTCGACGCGAAAAGCCACGGGGTCATCCTGGACGGCTTCCCGAGGACGCGCAAGCAGGCAGAGATGCTTTCGTCGTTTGGTGTGAACTGCAGCCACTTCATCCTCCTGGACGTGCCGGACGAGGTCGTGATCGGCCGTGTGGAAGGCCGCCGCCTCGATCCCGTTAGGTACTCACACGCCCGACCACTTTTGCGACTGCTACTGCTTCTGCTACTGCTACAATAACAACAATCACCATTCATGACTATTACTCACTCACGTACTCACTCACTCGACCCCCGCCAGCGGCCGCACGTACCACGTCATCTTTCGCCCCCCCGAGAGCGAAGAGGTGGCGAAGCGACTCATTCAGCGCAAAGATGACACGCGGGAAAAAATGGTCACGCGGCTGAAGGGATACCACGCGAACATCAACGCCATCATCGATTACCCACCGTACGCCGGCGTGCTGCGCCACATAAAGCTTAGAGACCGGCGGCCCAAAGCGAATAAGAAAGGGTGGGGATCGACGGAGGTCTTGCCGGTGGACACGACCAACCCGGAACAAGTCTTCGACGTCATCCGCCGCAAGCTGGAAGGTGACGCTTTTTGGGGCGCCTTCTTCTCCACCCGCTTGATGCCCAAACGGTTCGAGTGCGGCAATTCCGCAAAAGACATCCAGAGCCTCTCGCGGTACTTTCAGTACATGCGCGAGCGGATGACCACTAACGGTTGCTTGCAGCTCAAATCGGCCGACACCTCTTCACGGTTCAACTTTGTGCTTCGCGCCGAAGTGATTCGATTGAAGCATCCACTTTCAAACGTCAAGCAGGTTCATTCACCACTTCTCCGTCTCTCTCTCTCTTTTTCTTCCTTTTCTCTCTGAGAAATCTCCGCTCTTCGCTCACACACACATTTCCTGATAGGTGGCGGAGGTGCGGACGTGGCTTCAGGCGGTGGGAAAAACGTCGGTGGTGCTGGGACACTCCCTCACCGGCATCCGTATTAAGAAAAAGAGCAGCGGAGAAGGTTATTCACTCACTCACTCACTCACGCTCGCACGTACACACGCACACACGTGTACACAAAACACTTATCCTATGTCACTTATTTCCCTTCACTTTTCAGGTGGGACAACAAACCATCTCCTGTACGGCGAGAAAGATGAGGAAAGTGAAGAAGTGGAAATCGCGCGGGCGAGCAGTGTGTTGGTACTCGTAGATACCGCCACAGGCAAACCCTTTCTGCATAAGAGAGATGCGCACAACGACACCAGCGTTCCCACGGCGGATAAGATCACTACTACGTCCTTGGACGCCACTTATCCGGTCTCGCAGTACATGAAGCGGCTGACGCGATTGGTAGCAAAGCGATACGCGAAAGATCACAACGTCGAATTCAGCAATCGAGGCACGTATGCAAAATTGTCAAAAACCCAAATGAGAGGCGCGATGACGCGTGTGGGGCTTCCCTCCATGGCAATGGCGATGCCATGGAACCAGACGTCTATCATCACTACCGTGGACGTAGACAGCGAAGGGTTGCTGTGCCAAGATGCATGTATACGTATACTGGAGAACCATCGATTTGCAGCCACCTTGGACGGAGGTTTGTACTTGTGTTGTTGTACATGCGTGCGGAGCTACTTCCACTTCCACTTCTGCTTTTTCTTTTTCATTTTCATTTTCATTTTCGTACAGTATACCTTTCTTCTACTTCTCTTCTTATTAATTTATGTTTATTGCTAATATTCCTTGGACAGCTTACGCCGGCAGTGGTGTGGTGTCGCAATCTGCCTCGCGGTGTATGTGGCTGGAGTTCCTTCACAAGGTCTGGGTAGGGGATAAAATTAACACCACGACGTGGGTGGTCAGCAAAGCTTCTGGAACGAGCTCCAAGGATCGCACAACAGCATCAGCAGACCACGTCTACATTGGATTTCAGATGCGGAGATTGGCAGACGATATGGTTGTCGCCAGAGCCGTCTGTGAGGTCTCCAGGTTACCCGCGAGAGATCGCTTGCAGCGTTCTCGGCGCTCCGCGCTGTAGCCGTTCATTTTGTACTGTATAGACTACGTTTGTGCCTTTCGCTCGTTAAAGGCCTGTATCTCATACGATAAATAAATCACATATTTCTACTAGTTAGTAAACCTTACCATCATCATCAGTTACAGTTCTGGTACAATATGGTTATTATCATTTTCGATAATAATAATGCTGATAATACAATCATGATGTTATTTTTATGAATATCAATATTAATGGCCTATGGGTACAAACATACTCAAACAACTGAATTATTGCCGTTAGTAAAGGCCCTTTATAATGACCTCTATCGGGATAAAATCGAGACGAAAAATAAATGTCATCATTCTTTTTGCGAAAATAGTCATCATATGAACGGCAGTTATTTTCTCGCGATTTTGAATCAAGCACATCCTGCATACATTCTGTACTGAGTACACAATTTTTGTAAATATCACTGAACAATATCGGTTATAGGAATTTACATTATTTATGATGAAATATGTAAACTATATCAAATAAAATGAGCTGACATCACAGCGGGAGAGCGTCGGTATTTTTGAGCTGCACATATTTTCTTGACTCCCAATTTAAGTTATAACATTTGGGTGATTAATGCCCCAATATTTGCATTTCAGGTTTCAGGTTTATCGAACATGGGAGGCGAGGACTCCAAAGGCCATGATGCCGACATGGCCATGCTGCGCCGGCGTGTGCTTGTCGTGCTCTGCTTACAGGTACAGTAACTATACTATACCGTTCGTTTTATACGTGCTAGTCTACTCGTACAGTATGTTCATGGATCGACCGCCTTCATTGTTTCTCTCTCTCTCTCTCTTTTAATTTCTTTTCATGTTTCCTTCTGTCTCTGTTTCTGTTTCTGTTTCTCATCAATCTTCAATCATCATCGCCTATCATCATCGTTCTCTCTCTATCTCTATCTCTCTCACTCTCTCTCTCTCTCTCTTCTTTTACTAACGCCATTGTGTGTGTGTGTGTTTTTTTGTGTGTGTGTGTGTGTTTGTGTGCTCTCCCTCTGTCAGAACGCCGGTTTCACGCTCCTGCGTCGGTACAGTCAGGCGGTGAAGAAGGAGAGTTATTCATACAGCTCCCTGTTGCTAGTGGGCGAGATTGTGAAGCTGACGGTGAGCGCGTACATGACCGGATGGGGCAGCGGCCGAGAGGAGGACACCGACATCAAAGCGCTGGACGGGGTGTCGAAGCTGGTGTGGCTAGCGAAGAATTGCCAGAAGATGCTCATCATCGCCGGGATCTACGCGGTCATGAACTTGCTGTCATTTGTTTCCCTCGCACGCATTGATGCCGTGGAGTTCACAGTCGCTTCCCAGCTGAAGATACTGGCGACGGCTTGCTTCTTCGTCGTCATGTTCAAGCGGAAGATCTCTGCAACGAAGTGGCGCGCGTTGGTGCTGTTGGTATGTGGGACCATTCTTGTGAGCAATCCCAGTGCAATGGGGCGCACGAACGGCAGCGGCGATGGCAACGGAAGCGACACAGTAGGGACAAACGCAGGGAATAAATTTATTGGATACACGGCGGTACTGGCGCAAGTGGCGATGTCCGGATTTGCAGCTGTGTATTTCGAAAAGGTTTGTTCGTGTTTCTTTGTGTGTGTATGTGTGTGTGTTGTTGTGTTTGTGTATCTGACTTTCCTTGTCCTTCTCGATGTCCTCCTCGGTTTATCTCATTTTCTATTCAAAAAGGTGATCAAATCGAGCACGGAGAAGCTGTCCATCTGGGATCGCAACGTGCAGCTGGCTGGCTGCAGCATTGCCTTCTACTTCGTCACCTTTGTGGGAGAAGCTTTTACAGCAACCGAAGAGGACGCAAAGGTGCTTTATCAATTTTCTCTCTCTACTTTTCTTTCTACCCCGCATGTACACATCTTATAAAGCGAAAAAGAGAATGCGTACATATGCGATGCTCACTCCTTCTCTCTCTCTCTCTCTCTCTCTGTCTCTCTCTCTCTCTCTCTCTTCGGTTTCTTGTCATTCGTCCATATCATATCATATTTTCGCCATTTTGCCGCTTGAACCGGCTTGCCCATGCCGTATCGAGCCTTCTACTTGGCGTAGAGCACAGTGTCCCTGACAGCGGAGGAGGCATATCCGATGGTAATTAGTTGGCATGCGGACGCCAAACACTGCAATCTCTGGGCGCCCCGCATACTCTTCGTGTATGTAGGGGAATCAGGTTTTGCACAGCTTAACTTCTTTCTATTTTTCTTCCTTGACTTGACTTGCAAGTAATAATTGGACACATTCCAAGTCCCAGCCGTCCAAAGCTTTAGCATGATTCGATGCTCTTTATTTTGTCTTTCTTTTCTTTTCTTTTCTTTTCTTTTCTGCTTTGCTTTGCTATGTTCGGTTCTTTTCTTTTCTTTTCCTTTCCTTTCTCACGTCTACCACTCCTTTCATTTTCTGTCATTTTAGGCGAAGATGTGGCATCTGCTGAGGCCGATGCGAAGGCAGCCTGCTTCAGAAAAGACGGTAGCCGTCGCGACGCCGACTGGTGTGAGAACTTTGCACGCAACAGCGATGACTGCTTCAAGATGGGCATTGCCGTCTCTCGTCGCTCTACCAAACTCTACAGCGACTTCTACCGGTGTGATATTATCGTGGCGTCGCCCCTGGGGCTGCGACTGTCGCTCGGCGCGGAGGGTGACCGTGAGAAAGATCGCGACCGCGATTTCCTTTCATCCATCGAGATGGTTGTAGTGGATCAAGCCTGTGCGATGCTCATGCAGAACTGGCAGCACGTTCATGAC
>JACLAC010007938.1_pt1 | contig 10900 bp, 8 predicted proteins | sample 8027881 | NCBI WGS metagenome assembly JACLAC01 (sample SAMN15725517, study PRJNA655200) | protist metagenome | isolation source: fluorescence activated cell sorting (FACS) single amplified genomes of... | place: Spain: Blaines Bay Microbial Observatory, Mediterranean Sea | collected 2016-01-19 | reverse complement strand
GACTCACGACGAATCTGCGACGCCACGGGACGTGTCTTCCGACTTTCCCTCTGGCTGGCGTTGCTGCGAGTCCACAGGACTTGTCGTCAACGGTCGGCGGATCAGCGAAAGTCCGAGCTTGTAGAGATAGATTGAGTTGGTCACCATGTATCGATGCCACAATCGTCGTGGCTCGCAAACCAAACGGAAGAGCCATTCAAGGCCACTTCGTTGCATCCACCCAGGAGCCATCGGTTTGACACCTGCATGAAAATCAAAGGCAGCCCCGACGCAAAGCTGCACACTTTCAATACGGTCTGCGTTCTCCGCAGCAAACAGGTCCTGTTTGGGACATCCGAGTCCAATCAGAGTGATGCCCGCTCCACTCTGATTGATCCGTTGACAGGCCTCAAGGTTCTCCTGTTCCGACAACGGCCTGAAAGGTGGCGCTTCAGATCCTGCGATTTCAAGCTTTGGCAACTGTCGCAACAGATTCTCCTTCAGCAATCCGAGAATCTCCGGCGTTCCCCCATAGAGATAAATTGAAACGCCTTCCCTTTCTGCTGCCTGGCACACACGCAACGTCAGCTCCGGACCATAAACCCGATCGGAAAGACCGGCTTTGTGCAAGAGATTCAATCCCCATCTGACCGGCTGCCCATCGGGCGTGATCATCGAAAACTGGTTGACTTTCTGACGTAGATCTTCGTCACCGCTTGCGGTCACGATGGCGTGCACTGCATGGCAGGATACGATCCCAGACCGTGATTCTTTGGCTGCCTCAATCATGCACCGCACCGCTTCCGCATAGTCGACGCAGCTCACACGCACGCCCAGCAGTTCAAGCTTTTGCGGCCATCTTGTCGGATGTTTCAGGTTATCGGGCAACATACTTCGTCTTCCCCAAAGTTGATCTCTCACAAGGATGGTGACACTTCAAATGTTGATTCACGTCGCGTCTTTCCATTTCCATTGATGAAAACAGGACCGGAACACAGCGAGTAGAATGAAGGTTTCGATTGCGGTTCCACTGATCAACGCGATGGCCGCGCCCAACACGCCCCAGGATTGAATAAGCGGCAATGCCAGAAGGAGAGCGACCAGAGTTCCCACCAAACTCGACAGCATGCTACCGCGTGGGTATTCCATTGCGACAACCGCGTGATGTGCCCCTAATGCTGGAATACCGAACAACATCCTGAGAGCCAGCAAGCCGACAACCGATGCGTACCCGGTGTAAGCTGAGTCGTTGTAAATGACGCGTAACAACTCGCCCCCAAAAACGACGGCTACCAGCGCAAAGAACCCGACGGCAAGAGACAACAAGCCTGTCATCCGCCAATACAGCTTGGCGGTTTCATGCCGCGAACCGGAAGAAACGGTCGCGGCAAATTGAGGAGACATGTAATTGCCCATTCCCGCAAGGAACGGGCCTGCCAGAGCGGCGATCGACGCACATCCCGCAAAAATGCCCGTGGCGGATGGATCAATCATTCCAGTCAAAAGCCAATGCATTCCGTAAAGTTGCGCAAAACAGATCATTTGATCTGCCAGTAGCCAACGCCCAAATGCGAAATCATGTTTCAACAAAGGCCCGAGCGTTTCCGCCTCGAACGTAAATTCGCGTCTCCGCACCACGCCCCAACCGGCCACCATGATCGCACAGGCAACGCCGATGAACCCCAATGCAAGGGAACTACTAAGTGCGTCCCCCAATGCCAGTGACACCAGGACACAAATCTGGATTGCGGCAACGCCAACATCCAAAATCACCGCCCCCATCATATTCAACCTCGCCATATCAAACCGGCGCGCAAATTCGCGGACGACCGTAAAGGGGATCGTGAAAGCGAGCATCCACACCAGCGTCTGAACCTCGGTCGATGGTGAAAAAACGCCAAACACCGTCGCCGCCAGAACCGCGCCCAGACTCAACAGCAGCGCGAATCCCAGAGTCGCTGCCAACGTTCCGCCGGCACGGGTGGCAGCAGCCATTCCATCGCCCATCCGTAATCGAAACACCGTATAGGGAGTCGAGATCAACGACTCCTGCATCCCCCGTGACAGAATCACAGCGCTCATTGCCAATGAGAACAGTCCCAAGCCGTCCGTCCCGCAGAATCGTCCCACGATCACCGTGGTCAGAAAACTGGCCCCGCTGACCACCATCTGGTCAAACAAGGCGAGACCCGTGTGCCATCTTTGCGCGTTGACCCCGAAAACAGTTCGATCAGCGCCAGCGACACCAGATTCCTGACGCACGGGAATGTCAACTGGCTGATACGGATTTTCAACGCTCACGGGAGGCGACTCCGTTTGCAGCGATGATTCCACCGTGGCACGCCCGCCCTGGGAACGCATCGAAATGGCAAGCGAGACGATCAGGCATCAGCCGTTACTCCCCGCCGTTGGGCGACATTCATCCTGACACACTGCCCAACGCCCAAACCGATAAACGTGTAAAAGAGCACGGACTCTGAACGAACCGGCCCCATGAACGAGGCGCAAAACAAGCTCCAGCCCAAATACCAGAGGGTCACGACCAGAAGCATTATGAACATTCGTTTGCATTCGAGATCGCCCGTTCTGAGCCTGGCAAAGCGTGCCAGCAAAGATCCCATCGCAATCATGAAGAGCAGCAGACCAATTGCACCGGTACCTGCAATCACCTGCAGATAGATATTGTGAGCGGTGTGGTTTGCCTTCATTCCCCAGACTTCCATTTCTCCGGTTGAACTGGTCAAAAAATACCCGTGCCCTTTCCAAGGTGACTTCAAATACTCTTCCCAGACCTTGGTCCACATTTCATCTCGACCCGACAAATCTTTCAACTGGCTGAACGACTGTCCCCGAGTGACATAGGAAACACCGACATTGCCCGGCTTTGAGAACAGCCGCAATCCGGGATCCGTCAACAACACCGCAAGAGCGAACAATCCTGACGCCATCGCCAGCCACGCTCGACGCCGATTATCGCCGCTAAGAAACAGCAGGACTGACACGCTGACCAACGTCATTCCCAACGCCGCCCGGCTGCTCGCCATGAAGAGCACCGAGCCATGAACGGCAACCGCAATCAGTGTCAACCGACCCGACCATGAATATCGCTGCACCAGCCAACACAGCAGAACCACCAGGACTCCAAGGCCCGCATTGGCAGCCGCTGCGGTGGGATGAACCACCCCATCGTTCCCGGTGATCAACATCCGACGGTCCAACCCTGAAAGCGTGGGAGCCAGAAGGTGCACCATTAACACCAACCCGCTGAACCCAAGGAAGGACCAACAAAGACTCTTGAGTACTGCTTCGGTGCAATGGTAAGTACAGGCCAACACACCTATCAGCGACGCCATGACCAGCAGCCCGGTCATGCCTCCTGACTGCCCAAGCGAAACGGAAAACCTTGCTGTCCAGAACACACTCAGAATCGCCCAGCCGAGAAAGACAAAGCAGGGTGCGAGTGCCCGGAGCACTTCGGGCAAGCTTGACTCAACGTTGCCAACTCGCATTTCTCGAGCCTGACGTACCTCGAGCAGGTTTCTTAACAGTAGCAAGCCACCAAACAAGGTAACAACCAACAGCGCGACAACCTTGCCCAACGCCAAGGCATCAATGCTCCCAAAGGAGAGCGGCGTGTCACGTTCGGGGAGCGTAAACGCCATGAGGGGAAGCGAATAAATTCCGAACCTGACCACGCCGAGCATTGCCTGCCGCTCGGGACGACGCGGTGTTGAAACACTCGCCGCAATCGAAGGCTTGGGATTCAATACTAGATCAGACACAACGCACCCTGTCGTTCGTTCGGATTATCGGGGCAGAGTAGGTGTTTGAGAGAGAGGTTGATTCGCCAGGATTGGGCCACCGTTGCAGGCTGCGTTCGACGCTGTGACAGCATCATGCCCCTCCGGTTCTGGAATCATCGCGGCTTGGGTGTCGGCAGCGTCCGTCTCGGGTGTGGTCGTCCGATCAGGACGGTTGACCTGCCGACCTGATCCACCCGCATCCAGGTGCCCAACTGAATCCGCCTTTCCCGCCTCGACTCCCATCAGAAGCCTGGCATCCAACAGCACAGGCAGACTGACCGCGATCACAATCGCGGCAAACAACCCAAGCATTGCGCACACACGTTTATTTGGGCTCACAGGCCGAGCCTCAAAACTGGCTGGCTGCACCACATTGATACTGGTAATGCGACTTTCCTCAAGCACCTCATTCAAGCGAGCGCGCTCCAGCAGAACGGAATGCATTTTGTTTCGGTCCTCGAGCACCGCCGCCTCGCGGAGCAATCCAACAAGATGCTCTTCTTCGCCATTGAGTTGCTGTATCTCGTCAAGCAATTCCGATTGCTGCGTGGTCAGTTTTTTGACCTTGACTGCCAACGCATCCCTCAAAGCCATATCAACGACCTGATTTTCGCGGATCTTCTGATGGGTTGGGTTGACCGTCTGTCTCAATTCCCTGCGTTCCGCCTCCTGGGCATCCACGATCTTTGATGCATTCGCCAATTGGTCCCGGATGGCAAGCAGTTTGGGATGCTGTTCCTTGTACTTGGCCGCATACTCCTTTTCGAGTACTTCCAACTGGAACAAAACGCCTCGCATTTCGTTACGCGCCTCACTGGCGATTCCACTGACTTCCTCGGTGGTCAATTTTTCTACAGCATTGGCCAACAGATCCTCGTAGGAAACGACCCGCGCATCAGCCTCGACCCATTCCGCAGCCGCCCGCATCAATTCGTTCCGAACGTTCTGCACCTGACTTTCAAGGATTTTCTGGTGGCCATCAAGCGTAACAAAACCACCTTTGCTCTTCGCGTTTCGGATCGCCTCGTGTACCTCTTGCAACTGTTGGCGCAACTCATCGTCCTGCCCGAGAAAGAATTCATACGTTCCCTGGGTACGGTTTACCTTTGCATGGTGCTGCAGGTACGTGTCAGTCCAGGCCTTGACCAGTTCCTGGGCCACTGCAGGGCTTTTCGCAACGTACTCAACCGTAATCAGACTGGATTTGTCGGGGGCAAAGATACTGAATCCTGCCTCCAGCTTGCGTACCGCTGATTCACGGTCAGAGATGGGATCAATGGAACCGATCTGCGACTTCAATCTCGACAGCAGACTCGGAGCCTTCGTCGCCCCCGTGTCGGACGCACCTGTGGGTTTTTCCAAATCGGCCGAATTGAGGATACGCACAGCACCCACTTTGTCGACAACGGCCTCCATGATCGATCGGCTCTGCATCACTCCAATGGCGGTTTCAATTTCGTCTTCCCGGGTATGGACAGGTGAAATTCGCTCGCCAGCAGCGGAGGTGACAGGATCAAGCGTTCCATTCTCGTGCCCGATCCGCATCAGCAGTCGCGAAACCGAGCGATACTCCCGGGTGCCAAACAGGATCACGCCCACCGTCAGAAATCCCACAATCGCAAAGGAGATTCCGGCGGCACGCCAATGCCGTTTGAATGACGCTACCCACTGTGAGAAGGATAAGAACATCGTACAACTTTGCTGAGTGTGAGAGCAGAGACTTGGGGATCCGGTGCCGCGGGATGAGTGAACGTACGTCACCGATGCCAATCTCCCCAGCTTAATTTGCGATCGCATTTTTGCCGGGGCGCGGAGTGCAAATCAGATCCGAATTCTATTCCCTGTTCGGCATACATGGTCTGCCCGGGATATTCCGCAAAAACCAAACCGGTGGCCCGCTCAAGAGCGTGCCCGGCTCGCTCCCGGCACGGTTTCGTCAATCTGGCGACTGTATTTCGACCGCCGATTACGAGGTCCACGCAAACGATCATTTTGGGAAACGTACAGACTGCAGCCTTCATAACCGACACAACCAATACAGCCGGATCCTCGGCCGACAGGGAAACCCTGCCATTGGGTGCTTCATCGGCAGGGCCTAGTCCAACTCACTTACCTGTTCGAGGCTGAAACCGGCCACGGGTGTGCCTGGTTCTGCCTCGTGGGCAATTCGCAAATAGGTTGCCAGAGCATGTTCATAGGCAATTCTGGCAACGGGACGTTCTTCGGGCTGCATGAAACGACGTCGGTTATTCCACAGCAGTCGCACACTCTCAGCGCACCAAAGCGCACTGCGGCGATTGGCACGTACAGGTTGGCCGTCCACCTTGACACAAACGGGATTGGTATGGAGCTGCGGAAACTGACGGACTGCAACCCAACTGCTCTCGTCAATCGGGACATCGAACCGTAGATCATGCGATTGACCATCCGCAGGGACCCTTTTTGAAGCGACGACGGAACCGTTGACAATGACCTCAACAAGCCGCTGCCCCCCTTTGACGCTCCCCGTCTCGCGCTCTGCATGAAGATTGACCGTATCACCCGCCATACGTTTCCCCTGGGCTGCCGCTAACGTTCCATAAGCAACCGCGCGAGGTTGTTCCGACGCAAAGGCTACGGTGGTTGCAACCTGCACCACCCCGCCGGTAGCGAGTTCCACATCGGACGTCCCCGGTTGTCTTCCGTTGACCTGGAACCGCAGAGCGTGGGCAAATCCATCCGAAACGTAGCTGCGTCCAGCAGCGACTCCGCGGCACCATGTCGCAAAGTTGAGTTTCTTGACACTCCCCAGTTGGACATAAACACGCCCCTGTCCGACGCGTCGACTGCTCATACAGGGAAAATCAGTCTCGCCACTCAGCTTCAGGCGAAAACCGCAATTCATCAGGTGGTACCAGGTATTCCACTCAGGAATGCGGGCAGTATCCATGGCACTGATGAAATCACAGACCCCCTCGCTTGTACTCACAAAAATTTCCATGGCACCACCACCGCTGAGCGCGGGTAACGCATAGTTTGGCAATTGATCAGCGGCGCGATTCGCACTGGCCTGAAGTTCACGCTGACTCAGCCGCAGGTCTCCATTCCCGTCAGCAACGGAAAACGGTTCGGCCGATACGCCCGACTCGGCTTCCATCCGCGACAGGACCCCATCAGAGTCACGGTCCCGGGTCTTCAGTAGCCACTGTGCCGCCAGCTTCGGGTCAACGGCGAGGGCCGAGTGGGGGTACCCCGTGATGCCGCCCTGCTGTTTGGCCCAACGCATGACGGGCACCGTCCATTTGGGCCATCCTTTTGTGGCTGTCCCTTCGGATCCAGGGTACGTCTGGTTCTTCAGGTTCAACAAACAGACGTGCCCCAAGGCGGCCGATCCGAAACCACTGATTTCCAAATCGTACTTGAGTACCGTTTGGTCCTCGCTGACTTCATCAGCGAGGGGCGAAAAATAGGTCCGCTGGTGGTCAAAGCAGGGCCCCCACGTCAGCACACACCCCACGTTCAACCCCTCACCCTTGACCTGCGCGAACATGTCACTGGGACGCACGCCTTGCGTCGGATTGTCATAGTGCGAGCATCCTGCTCCATGAATATGATGGTCGCCGCAATAAAACCCATGGTTCTGTGGATTCACCCAGCGTTTCAACTCAACTGAGATCACATTTTCTTTCCCCGACTGCACCAGCACGCGCTGTTTTTGTCGCAGATATTCAGGGCCTCGCGTTGAAATCAGATCGAATTCCCCAGGCGGCAGCAGGACAACCTCCCCATCGGCGCGATAAATCTGCGGCTGGAAGAAAAGATCCGGTGCCAGACGCTTTGCCTGTGGCGGATAGACATGCCCATTTCTGTCGCGGAATTCGAGCCGCCCTGTCGTGGGTTGACCGTCATGATCGGAAATCTTCAATCTGACTGCGATCGCCTCCTTGGCGTCGAACAGCAAAGGCACTTCGCTGCGGAAACCGAGATCCTGGGTTCCATCGCCAATGTCAAAGCCAATCGTCGCTTCGCGTTGTCCCGCCTCGCTGCAATGGATCAACGCCAGCTGGTATTCCACCTGCATTCCGCTGAGCCGCGGAGTCATCGGTGCGCGGTCGAACATCTCGACATCCAGGAACCGCCTTTCGCGCTGGTTGTTCTCGTTGACGTTCAGTTCCGTCTGTGCTTGCCGTTTCAGGATTCCCTCGGCAGCGCCTGCATAGACAGGTCCCGCCTGAGGACTGCTGATCCTCAAACGCCGCGTGACGGTCGCATCATTGAGGATTTTGACAAGCACCGGCCGGTACCCCGCTTGCTGTAACCGAACCTCCCCTTGGCCACGTCGCACCTTGACTCGCAATTCGGGATTGATGGAGACCACGAACACCACCTCGCGGTCCAACAAACGCTGAATCGCTACGCTGTCCTCGGCGGAAACCGCTTCCCGCAACCCAGCAACCTTGGACGGGGCAAGTGGACTCCCCAAATATTCGTAAGCGCTGACCAGGCGTTGGACGTTTGCCCCCAGAGGTTGTCCCGCAACCGATGGGGTGGGAATCTCCTGACTGACAACCATCGCACCCCATGACGCCAAGCTGACGAACATGACCCATCTCGTCCACATTTACCCACCTCCCAACACGAACAGACGACTCCACCACATCACTCTTCGCAAATTCTAGCACAGCGTGCAGGCTGGCTCTGACGATCCCCTTAACGCAGTTCCCCATCGACTCAACCCGCTCCTGCTCCAACCCTCGACTCCCAACCAACCGCCTTGACGGGGACATGAATCCCAACTCTGAGCGGCCCCCGATCGAAATCGAACAATCCGGATTATGTCTCTGACCTCAAAAAAGAACGAATATCCCATGGGAAGAAGTGATTCCGATTTGCGTCTGGGACACCCAACGTCGACAATGACCCTTACCCACCGCTTGCGTGGCTGACGTTCAGCCCTTTCAGAAACCGGACGTTCGCGGTTAATCCACCCTTTCGCATTCAGGAATCTGATCCATGACGCTGTGCCCCATCGCGTTGGTGTCTGGCTGCAAGAAATGTCCTGCAGTTTCAGTTTGTCCTCTCAAAGGTGTGATCGGCGATCACGGGAAACCGCCAGAATCAGATGCCAGGAAAGGTGACGATGAGCAGGACAAACTGCCATGAGCACGATATGATTTCTTTCCAGTTACCGAACTTCATTCAAATTCCGTGATTCATCCTGCAACTCATGGGGGTTGGCTCACGCTTTAGCACCAAGGACCAGATCATGGACGAGTCGGAATCCACGCAGGATCCTGAACCTCATACAAAAGAAGAGCTCAGGTTGGCAATGAAAGCGTTCCGTAAACGGCTGAAGCTAACCCGGTTGGACGACGAATCCCGCCTTGGATATGGCCCCATGTCCGGCGGCCAGAAATCGGGGGTCGTTGCCATCAGACCGCCGGACCAGTATCCGAAATCGGTGTGGAGGCAACTGGCAGAACAAGGCAAGTTGCGACGTGAAACCGGCGGACTGTATGCACTGATCGAATGAACTTCCGGGCCTCCTGTCGACTCCGCCGGTCGATCCACCGGACTCGGTTTCAACCGGCGTCCCGTGGGGTAGTCGATTTCAGTTCCCGATCGCCAAACCCTGACCAGTTACGGTCTTTCGAAACGCGACCGTTGACCTAACGACGCCGACAGCAGGCCGGTTCGCCCGCACCTCCTCCACGCTGCCTTCTCCACACAAAACGCCAGACAGGACAGAATGGCCTTAAGCATCTTAGTTGCGCTCTTCCTTTTTGCAGCGTTCGTACTTCTGCCCATGGCGGCGTGCAGCGTATGGGCATGGAGAGACGGCAAAAGACATCGCCGAAAACTGATCGCCCGTTCCGTCACGGTCGCCTCGGTACTATCGGTTTCAATTTTCTTCCTGATTTTTCTGCCCCTGTTCTGGGAAATGGGACAACAGAACGCGATGCTCGGCTGGACGTTGCTGATGTTGTGCGGCTTGCATCTGATTTTAATGTCTGTCTCGTCTTTATTTGGGGCGATTGGCTACGAAATCACGTTTCGTGTTTGCCGTTTCACCCTTCCAGCACCCAACCCAGGCAATCCGTCCTCTTTGGATCCCATTGCCGAAACCAACAACCCGTACCAGTCCCCTCGAAGTTGAGACCGAACAAACGAAACGCTGTTTTCCACTCGACCTTTGCACCTTCGGGCGTCACCGGTTGCCGTGGAACGGATTGTCTGACGGTTGAGCAGCGGCGCACCCTCGGGCAAGCGTCGCGCCGCAACCTCAATACGTCTCATGCAGGCAGGAACAGCGTTTTCCGGAGAGGTTCCGTCAAACACTGCGGGGTTCGCCGCGCGCAGTTGTTCCACCGGATGCGAAAGGCACAAAGACCACAACTAGTTGCTCAGCCGCAATTCAATGGGACGATGATCACTGGTGGATGCATCATCGGGAAAATCCCCTGGCCGAACGATCACTTTGCATTCGATCTCCCAATCCTTGGCACCTCCTGCAAGGAATGCCAAGTCCAGCATTGAGTCAGGGTAATTATCTTTTCCGTCGCCGTCTCGATCGGCCCAGTTGGTGTCGATGAATTCGACGGGCTTCAACCACGACCAGACATGGTCTCGCAACATTTCGTCAAAGGCCTTATTTCCCTTCATGCTGCGATAGTCGTAATCCATATTGAAGTCTCCGAGCGCGATCACCCCCACACTCTGATCGCGTGCCCATTCACGTAACCCAACTGCCTGTGCCTGCCGAAACTCGGCATTCCCACGGGCAAGGTGATTCGTCATCACAATGAATTCATGCCCCAGACGTCGGTCTTTCAGCCGAACGTACAGCGGTGAGCGATGATTCCCCTTGTTCAGCAGATACTCTCCATACTGCGCCATTTCTCGGCTCTCGAGCAGCTCAAAGCGTTCCGTATTGACGATGATTTGAAGCCGGTCCGACCGGCCCGTTTCGCCGTTGACTGCCGTGTATTGTCCCGTCAAGGCACCGGCGTACCGTTCAAGATTGCGGCTATCGACCTCGCTCAGGCAAAGCACACCACACCCGGAAAACTGTGCAATCTGTTCGGCAATCACGGAAGGATCATTCCCATTGGACTCCACATTCCAGGCAATCAATCGCA
>JACLAC010019973.1_pt1 | contig 10902 bp, 7 predicted proteins | sample 8027881 | NCBI WGS metagenome assembly JACLAC01 (sample SAMN15725517, study PRJNA655200) | protist metagenome | isolation source: fluorescence activated cell sorting (FACS) single amplified genomes of... | place: Spain: Blaines Bay Microbial Observatory, Mediterranean Sea | collected 2016-01-19 | reverse complement strand
CAACGCAATCTGGCTTTGATGTACCACCTAGGGAAAGGGGTTACGCAGGACTACAAGACCGCAATGAAGTGGTACGGACTTGCCGCCGAACAGGTGGATGAAGATGCCTTAACCGTTTTGGGTGGGATGTACAACAAGGGGTGGGGTGTTCCAAGGAACGACAAGACTGCGGTGAAGTTGTACAGACTTGCTGCCGAACAGGGGGATGAAGATGCCCAGATCAGTCTGGGACTGATGTACTACCAAGGACAAGGCGTTCCACAGGACTATAAGACTGCGGTGAAGTGGTACACCCTTGCGGCTGAGCAGGGGCATTTCGGCGCCCAGCACAGTCTGGGACTGATGTATGAACTAGGACTAGGTGTGATACAGGATTCGGTGTATGCCCATATGTGGCACAACATTGTCGCATCACGGGAGACTGAGCTTGCCCGACTCAGAGACAAGTTTGCGGCGACGATGACCTCATCTCAAATCGCTGAGGCACAGAAACTTGCCCGTGAATGCGTGCGTAAGAAATACAAAGGGTGCTGAGAAGGGGCTCCTCAAAAACTGGAACGGGTATGCCTGAAACTTTCCCGTAAAAAATACACCCCGCTATTTTTTAGCGAAACACACCCTGACAAACATTTTCAGTGATCTTCTTGGCCCTACCTTACTCCGCTCATCTCCCGCACTAGTGTGTCGGCTTTGGTCTTTTCAGACTTTCCCAGTGGGCAAGAAGTTCTAGAACCACTCCGTTTAACCCCTGCTGATTTCGGTGGAGGTGTTGTTTGGACCCTACCTTCCCGTTCTCATCGCAATCCATCGAGCTAATGGACTTAGAGAGATTTAATTGAACAGGAGAAATGGTGCCGGCACACGGACTTGAACCGCGGACCTGAGGTTTCTTCACACTACAACTTTCGTTGCCATCCCAAGTGGAATGTTTGTGCGCTGGACTTTCTCTTCATCATGCCAACCGGAGTTGGTTTAGATGCCACCCGTCAAGTCTCTACACCTTTCCCTCACGGGACTTGGCTCGGGATTGCCATTTGAAAGGTTTCCCCGAATTTGAGTGGTTTTCATCCCACCATTTCTGGTGAGCGATGCAATTTCCTTACAAAACCCCTGCTCTACCAACTGAGCTATACCGGCGACGGTTCGACAATTCTAAGGGAGCGGGTACGGCATGCCTAGAGATCACTGGGGACATCGCCCCGCTAACTCCGTTCCTTGACCGCTTTTGCAGCGTTCCGTGCGCCGCGGGAAACGTCCGACAAGTCACTGGCCTTGAGCGCGGCCGGTCCCGACGTGCAGGCCGCCTCCTGGACCTGCGCGGCGGGGAATGTCAGTGAAAATTGATCCGTCGGAAACTCAAACTCTGCGGTGTTGAACTGGACGTCGTACCACGTGGCCTTCTTCTGCCGGTAGCGCGGCACCACGCCGGGTTCATAACCGTGTCGACGGAGCTCAGTCAGACGTCGATCGAGCGATAGCTTTCGGCTATAAACGCCAAGCGAGACCGCATTCGCCATGTCACCCCGTTTGATGACGGAGATGTCCTCAATGCCTTTCTCTCTCATCTCGCGGTGGCGGGCCTGCGCTTTGTCGCGCGTGTCCAATGGCGGAAAGAACACCCAGTAGAGCGCAAGCTCCCGACGCTCGTCGGCACGCAGCGAGGGGATGCCGCCCTTCGACTCGAGCCACCTCGCCATGACCGTAACCTCATCACCCGCCTGCACCGGACCGACGCTAAAGCAAGTACGAACCGCCGTTGCCTCGCCGTCGCGAGCTCGAGATGGCGCTGGCGATGCGGGCGCAGACACTTCGGACAACGGTGCGCGGGTGCGCAGCTCACCGGGGGCAAGCTCACTCAACAATAGCAATCGATTGACCGTTGCGGCCCGAGAAACCGTCGGCTCGGGCGGTGGTGAGATTGGCTGCGTACTGGCATGCAGCTGCCACCCGAGAAACGCCGCGTTCACAGCGAGCAGCAAAAGCAACATCCATCCCATTCCCGCGCTCCTACTCGAGCTCGCCCAAACGCAAACTGACCTCGCCGCTGTCAAACGTTTGAACACCTTCGGGCGTCTCCACCCGCAATGCACCTCGCGCGTCGATTCCCCGCCCGATGCCAGTAATGGTGCTCTGCCCCCGCTTTACCTGCACCGCACGGCCTGCGGTTAGGTCAAACTGTGCCCAACGTTCGCGGGCACGGGAAAATCCAGTCTTTTCGTACTCGGCCAAGGCGTCAAGAACGTACCCAATCAAGCAGCCCGCCAGGTCATCTCGCGCCCTCGGTTCACCCATCAGGCGATCCAACGTCGTCCACGGTTGGTCAACGCCCCCAAACGTCGCGGGTGCGCCGCTCACGTTCACGCCGATTCCGACCACGGTATGCCAAGCCCCTAGGCGAGACGTGGTCTCGATGAGGATCCCTGCGAGCTTGGCGCCGTCACCGTAAATGTCGTTCGGCCACTTTAGCCCGATGCTTCTGGCCCCCATAGATTGAAGCGCGGTAAGCACTGCAACACCTACGCTCAAGCTCAAGCCTTCCAGGCGGGTTTCCTCAGCATATCGCCAGTAGATCGAAGTGAGGACGCTCGCTCCGTAGGCCCCCCGCCATGCGCGTCCGCGCCGTCCACGGCCTGCGGTCTGGAACTCTGCAAGGCAAACCGTGCCGAGCGGCAGAGCCTGCCCGGCCAGTGCAGCTACGTGCGCGTTGGTAGAGTCGACCTCGGATAAGATCTCCAATGCGGCCAAGCGCCCCGGCGCGACGCGCGACGCCGCGCAGCGAACGGCATCAACGTCGTACAGTGCCACGTCCCGGTCATGCAGGCATATCGCATCATCGGTGTAATCGATGCGCACACCGCGGTCGCGCGCGGTACTTACCAGCGCATGAAGATCGGTTGGGTCAATGCCTAGCGCCTCGATCGCGCTGCTGCTCCGCCCTTCGGGATGGGCGACGAGGTACTGGAGCAAGCGGTAGGGATCCGGCACAGACGCAGTGTACCACGCGGCACACCCGCAACTGCACGTTGTCGGGTGTTCTAGGAGGCAGGGCGGGAGTCTAGAATGCGCACGTGAACGCAAAAGACAAATCCACCGGCTTTATTGAAAACCTCTGGTACCTGGTGTTACCCGGTCACCGGGTGAAGCGCGGACAGCACCTCTCGAAGCTGTTGCTCGGGCAGCCCGTGCTTATCGGCCGCGACAACGCTGGGCTTGTGTTCGCGCTGCGCGACATCTGCCCGCACCGAGCGATGCCGCTGTCTTACGGGCGCTTCGACGGACGAGAGATAGAGTGCGCTTACCACGGTTGGCGTTTCGCCCCCAACGGCGTATGCACCTCCATCCCGTCCATGGCCGAAGGGCAGCATCTGGACACGAAAAAGATTCGCACCCGTAGCTACCCCTGCAAAGAGGTGCAAGGAAACATCTGGGTGTACTTCGGTGAAGATACCGAAGCCCTGCCGGCGGTACCGGAGATCCCGGACATCGGCAGCGCGCGCTATCGATTGGCCCAGAGCATCGAGTTTCCTTGCGCAGTCGACCACGCGGTCATTGGCTTGATGGACCCCGCTCACGGGCCATTCGTGCACCGGGCATGGTGGTGGCGGACGCGAACGTCGATCCACGAGAAGGCGAAAGCGTTCGGCCCCTCGCACCTCGGTTTCACCATGCAGCGCCACCGGCCTTCCTCGAACTCACGTGCTTACAAGGTCCTCGGTGGAACCCCCGAGACCGAGATCAGCTTCCAGCTTCCCGGCGTGCGCATCGAGCACGTGCGAGCGGGCCGACACTTATTCTGCGGCCTGACCGCAGTGACTCCGATAGACGAGCACCGAACCGAGGTTCACCACCTCATCTATTGGACGATGCCGTGGCTCTCCCTCGCAAAGCCGTTGATTCGTCCCTTCGCCCGAGCTTTTCTCGAACAAGACCGCAAAGTAGTGGCCCGCCAGCAAGAAGGGCTCGCACACGAAGACCGCCTGATGATGATTCACGATGCGGATACGCAAGCGCGGTGGTACTACGCGCTCAAGCGCGAGTTTGTCGCTGCCGGGCAAGAAGCCCGCGAGTTTGTAAATCCGGTTCCCGAGACCGTGTTGCGTTGGCGTTCCTAAGGGAACGCCTCCACCGGGGCATCGCGCCGCAACATCCGCCCGACGCTGATCCCAACCGCGTCGAGATCCGCCGGCCGAGAGAGCCGATGGTCGCCCTGTGCTACTAGCGTGACCTCGAGCCTGACGGCGCCGATGCCTCTCGCAATCTCAAGCGCGTGCGACCACGGCAGGTCGGGGTCGTCAAGGCCGTGGAAGAGGTGCAACGGACAAGGGAGCGCGAGCCCTTTGCCAAGCAGGCAATGGCGATTTCCTTCTTCGAGCATCCGCGCAGTCAAAGGGTATGGGCCGTCGCCATATCGGGACGGCCGATAAGTGATCCCCGTCCGGGCGAGCGCTTGTGCCTGCTCCGGCGTCAGGCGCTCTTTCGCACCCACCGTAAAATCCACCGCCGCCCCGATCCCGACGACCCCCCGCAGCTTCGGACCCAGATGCCGGGCGAGCAGAAGCGCAATCCAACCCCCCATGCTCGCGCCCACCAGCACCACCTCGTTCAAACCCAGGTGCTCATAGATGAAGGCTGCATCTCGATACCATTGCTCCACGCCGCCGTCCTCAAGGCGACCCCCGGACGCGCCGTGCCCCCGGTAATCGAAGCGGACGTAGCGGTGTCCAACACGCGCACACCACCTCTCCAGGTACGTCGCCTTGCTTCCGGTCATCACGGAATTGAAACCGGGCAAGAACATCACTGCGGGCGCGGCCCCGGCCTGTTCCCCGAAAGCGAGTTCGAATCCATCGGGACTCAACACTGATCCTTCGTTAATTGGTGCTTCTCCTGCCGGCATCCGAAGCGAGGAACGGACAGTATAATCGCGGGCTCCCTTTCCACCGGACAACGACCCTATGGGCCGGCGAGGCACACGGAAGAAAAAGACGAGAACGTCGCTCACCATGGCGGAGCGCGCAGATCCACACGCGCTCTATCAGCAGTCGGTGCAATGCGTCGAAGCCGAGATCGACTTCGTCGACTACACATTCCTCGCCCGTCGGGGACGACAAGCAAAGCGCCTTCGCGAGGATTTTTGCGGCACCGCAAACACCTCGTGCGAGTGGGTGCGCCGAAGGAAAAGCAATCGGGCGGTGGGCGTGGACATCGACGCCGAGGTATTGGCGTGGGGAAGACGCCACAACGTCGAAACGCTCGACGAGCGTAAAGGCCACGTCGAGCTGGTCGAAGGCGACGTGAGAGACGTGGCCATCAAAGACCTCGACGTCGTCCTCGCAATGAACTTCAGCTACTGGCTGTTTCAAGAACGGGCGACACTGCGAGCGTACTTCGAATCAGTGCGCAAGTCCTTGGCTCCGGGTGGGATCTTCTTCCTTGATGCCTATGGTGGATACGACTGTATCCGGGAGACGAAAGACCGGCACAAATACGACACATTCACCTATATCTGGGATCAAGCGGAGTTCGATCCCATCAGCCATACCATGCGGTGTCATATTCACTTTCGGTTTCCCGATGGCTCAAGGCTCGATCGGGCATTCAGCTACAAGTGGCGGTTGTGGGGACTGCCTGAGATCAAAGAGCTACTCGAGGAGGCTGGATTCGGGCCGGTCACCATCTACTGGCAAGGCACGGATGAAGATACCGGAGAAGGCGACGGGGTGTTCGAGCCCGCCACCCGCGGGGAGGCCGATCCGGCATGGATCGTCTACATCGCCGCCGAGCTGCAGCCGCCGTAGCTGCAAGCACGAGGGTCCGGGCGTTAGAATTCACGGCGATAGCACTCGAGGAGTGATCCGATGGCAGAAGAAAAAATTTATCCGGTCTCGGAGACCGCAGCCCGCAACGCCCATATCAGAGATGAGCAATATCTCGAGATGTACCGGCGTTCAATCGAAGACTCGGACACCTTCTGGGCCGAACAGGCCGACAGGTTCGTCTCTTGGTTCAAACCGTGGGACACGGTGCAACGCTGGGATTACGGTAAAGCGGAGATCCAATGGTTTGAGGGCGCGCGTCTCAACGTCGCATACAACTGCATCGATCGCCATCTGGAAGCCCGCGCCGATCAAACGGCGATCGTGTGGGAAGGTGACGATCCTGGCGAGGATCTCAAAATCACCTACCGGGAACTGCACGAGCATGTCTCTCGGTTTGGCAACGCACTCAAGGGTCTCGGGGTGGAGAAAGGCGATCGGGTGTGCATCTACATGCCGATGGTGCCTGAGGCAGCCTACGCGATGCTGGCGTGCGCGCGCATTGGCGCGGTTCATTCCGTGGTGTTCGGTGGTTTCTCCGCAGAGTCGCTTCGCGATCGTATCAACGACTCGTCTTGCAAGGTGTTGATCACCGCCGATCAAGGCTTGCGCGGCGGCAACAAGGTCCCGCTCAAGGCGAACGCCGACCAAGCGTGCGAGGGCACGCCCAGCATCGAGCATCTTGTTGTCGTCAAGCGCGGAGGCGATCCCGTGGAATGGAAGGACGGGAGAGACGTCTGGTACCACGATGTCACCTCCGCGGCTTCCCCCGACTGCCCGCCGGTGGAAATGGACGCGGAAGACCCGCTGTTCATCCTCTATACGTCAGGCTCCACGGGAAAACCGAAAGGCGTGTTGCACACAACCGGCGGGTACATCCTGTACACGGCGATGACACACCACTATGTCTTCGACTATCACGAGGGCGACGTCTACTGGTGCACCGCCGATGTCGGTTGGGTCACTGGGCACTCGTACATCGTGTACGGGCCACTCGCGAATGGCGCCACGACCGTCATGTTCGAAGGCGTACCGACCTATCCTGACGCGAGCCGCGTGTGGCAGGTCGTGGACAAGCACGAGGTCAATATCTTCTACACCGCCCCGACCGCACTGCGTGCGCTCATGCAGCAAGGGAACGATCCGGTGCTCAAGACCTCCCGGAAGAGCCTCAAGCTGCTTGGCACCGTCGGAGAGCCAATCAATCCAGAAGCGTGGGAGTGGTACTACCACGTGGTCGGGGACGAACGTTGCCCGATTGTCGACACTTGGTGGCAAACGGAAACGGGCGGGATCTTGATAACGCCTCTCCCCGGAGCTACCCCACTCAAACCCGGTTCGGCAACACGGCCGTTCTTCGGTATCGTGCCGCAGCTCGTGGACAACGAGGGCAACCCGATCGAAGGTGAAGGCAGCGGCAACCTGTGCGTGGTCAGATCCTGGCCAGGGCAGATGCGCACCGTATTTGGCGACCATCAGCGGTTCTTCGACACGTACTTTGCAACCTACCCCGGTAAATATTTCACCGGTGACGGGTGTCGTCGAGACGCAGACGGCTACTACTGGATCACCGGGCGGGTCGATGATGTCATTAACGTCTCCGGCCACCGGATGGGAACCGCCGAGGTCGAGAGCGCCCTCGTGCTGCACGAGACGGTCGCGGAAGCCGCGGTGGTGGGCTTTCCTCACCATATTAAGGGCCAAGGCATCTACGCCTACGTCACGCTGATGAAAGGCGTCGAACCGAGCGAAGCGCTGCGTCGCGAACTCATTGCCCACGTGCGCAAGGAAATCGGACCCATCGCATCACCAGACGTCATTCAGTGGGCACCCGGCCTGCCGAAGACCCGCTCGGGCAAGATTATGCGCCGTATCCTGAGAAAGGTCGCCGAGAACGAAATCGACGCTCTGGGCGACACATCTACGCTGGCCGAGCCCGCGGTCGTCGATGATCTCGTGAAGAATCGGGCGGTGCAGTAATCGCTAGCGGCCGGGCTTCGGACCGGCCGCTAGAGCTGGCTAGGTAGCCCGCCGTTCAAAGCGGTGTTCGCCCCGGTCATCTATTGCCTTTCCTCGAACGGTCACAGTGCGATCGTCGAGGGAATCTCTCGGCTCGGGTTGACGGCCGCAGTGCAAATCGTGCGCCCAACCTCAACAAGGCCGCCGCAAATGGGAGTTTGCACAACCCCAGTCCCACTAGTCAGGAGTGCTATGTGCTCGGCAAGTATTCCCGTTCCACCAGCCGAGAAACACATAAGCCAGAGTGTCAGCGCCGCGGGCTGAGAAAGTACGGCTTAGGCCCCAGCTACGAGCCGAGAAAGGCGCGGATTGCCGGCAATCCGATGGCCGTCAAAGAATCCTGGCGGCGTCCGGTTCGCACTTTGAGCCCCACGAGTTCGCCATTCGCATCCAGCACCAGCGCACCATCGCCCCGAGGCGGCTCGCTCATCTGCAGCTCTACGGTCGGGCCGCGATGTATGACGCGTTCGTTGGAGAACCAAGACTGCTCCGAGCGGGTTTGCACTACGATGGCAAGACCACGTCGCCACGCTTGACGTGCGTCGTGGCTAAGCACGTGCACCTGCTGTCCCGGCTTAAGCGGCATTGGTCCAGGCGGGATCCGGATCGGAATACCCTCTCGGTAAGGGGTCTCGAGCTCGAGCAATGCAAGATCGGTGAAGACATTGTGGCGAACGACGCTGGCGCGAAGTGGCGCGGACTGCTCGGCAACACCATCGTCTGCGCGCACCAATACTGACAGCTCGTTGGTTCCATCGACGAGATGCCAAGGCGCCAGCACATGCCGGCGATCGAGAACTAGCGCACCGCTTCCGGCGCCACGCCCACCGAGAATCAGCACCATCCCCTGCTCAGCGACCGCAAGCGCGTCACCGCGAGCCAACGAGTCACTACGATCAGCTCGAGCATCGAGCGCAGAGCCAGCCTCGGCTTCCTTCGCACTGTCAGCATTGAGGTTGTCGGAGTCTGTCGCAAAAAAAGCCCCAAGGCGCTCCAGCAAGCCCGGCTTGCCGTGAGCATCGATTTCTCGAGATGCAGGCATGGACGCGGACGGCACTGTTGAGGGGGCCTCAGCGCCGTTCACCGCCGGCGGCGCGACCACCCCCGGTGCGCTTTCTATACCCTTGTTCTCGAGCAGCCGGTCAATAAGATAACCTTCACCGCTCAAGACATCGGGCTCCTCGGGCATCGTCGAGCCCTTGAAAAGACCGCTCGCGGTCACTGCACTCCGAGGCGCACCCGCTTTCCTCGCTTCAACGGATGGGCGCTTGAGCTCAACCAGGCCGGGCAGATGCTGGAGCTCTACGGTAACCAAGCGAGGATATCGTTTCTCGAGCTTGGCGCGGACCGCTTCGGAAGATTCGAGTTTCGAAAGATCCTCGATCAATCTCGCAATGTCCACCGGGCTCTCCGCGACACCAAATGCAAATAATGTCTCGCGACCGGGCACCGTATCCAGCGCCAAGAAGCTCCCAGCCGATGGCAGCTCGCGGCGCTCACCGCCTTCGTGGCGCGCGTCCTCGGGGTCTCCCGAGAAAGGCTGCAACGCGACGAGCCTCCCGCTGGAGCCGAGGGCAAGCAAATAGACGTATCCAGCACGTTCGGCATTGAGCACGAAACGCACACCGTCGCCGCTGCGCACCGCGTCTCGATGACGCAGCTCGACCACGTCGGCATCGTCTCCAAGACGGCCTTCGACGAGTAGCCCCACGCGTTGGTCCGCCACCCCTAGCGCAGGCAACAACAGACCAGTGAGCAGACCCGATAACGGGGCCAGAAGTCGATTCATGTAAGCAGAGGCGGGTTAACAGTTCGCAGGCCCACATTCTGTCTATAGCGACTGGTCCACGCAACCAGAGCTCAACAGCGAACGCCGATTCACGTCGACGCGTGGTAGCCATCGCACTGGGCGAACCACCGTCCCATTAACCACTCAGGGTGGGGCTTGCGTCCCGGACGAAGCCAATGGTTCGACAGGTGCCGCGGCGGCCGTTGGCGAATACCCCACCCGCTTCAGTTTGTGCCTGTGCCCGCCGCTAGCCTTTACTTAGCTTTATGTTGGTGAAGAGAACCTTGGAACGAAGGCAAGCAGCGCATACCAGATGCCGCATAGCCAGGTGGTTGGGGGCGCTTTTGGTAGCCACATTGGCCATGAGCAGCGCCCATACGAAGACGCCAGACGTGCGCATCATCATCGATGTGTCCGGAAGCATGAAAAAGACCGATCCCAAGAATCTTCGTATACCCGCGCTTCGGTTGCTGGTCGATCTCGTCCCTGAGGGGGCGAGGGCAGGCGTTTGGACATTCGGTAAGTTCGTCAATATGCAGGTGCCGCTCGGACCGGTGAGTAGTGCATGGCGAGAACGCGCACTGGCGCAAAGCGCGAAGATCCACTCCCGCGGGTTGTTCACAGACATCGAAAGTGCACTCACCCGTGGCGCCAAAGAATGGGAGCAGCCAAGCACGACCTACGACCGCCATGTGATCCTTTTGACCGACGGCGTTGTCGATGTACCGGACGGAGAGCAAGCGAGCAATGCGTCACGGTCCCTCATCGTGGAACGCGTCCTGCCGAAGCTCGAGTCAGTCGGGGCGAAGGTCCACACTGTAGGTCTGTCGGAGCACGCCGACACAGAGCTACTCAAGCAGCTCTCCGCCGCCACGCAGGGCCAATTCATGGAGGTCAGCGATCCAAGCACGCTGCAACGCGTATTCCTGCGCCTCTTCGAGCAAACCACCCCGCGCGATGCGGTACCGCTCGTTGACAATCAATTCACCGTTGATCCCAGCGTGAAGGAGCTCACGTTAGTTGTCTTCAGAGCCGAGGAAGACTCGCGTGCGACAACTGTGTTCTCCCCCGAAGGCGCGAGCTTCGATGCCTCAGAAACGCCAGACAATGTGCGCTGGCGTTCTGATGAAGGATACGACTTGGTCACCATCGAGCAACCGGAGGCTGGCCAGTGGCGAATCGATGCCAAAGTGGACCCCGACAACCGGGTGATGGTGATCACCGATCTCAAGCTACAAACGAGCGAGCTCCCGGCTTTCGCTCTGCCTGGGGATGTAA
>JACLAC010010941.1_pt1 | contig 10902 bp, 10 predicted proteins | sample 8027881 | NCBI WGS metagenome assembly JACLAC01 (sample SAMN15725517, study PRJNA655200) | protist metagenome | isolation source: fluorescence activated cell sorting (FACS) single amplified genomes of... | place: Spain: Blaines Bay Microbial Observatory, Mediterranean Sea | collected 2016-01-19 | reverse complement strand
CCTGCGCCCAACCACGCCGTTACACAGATCATCGCCATCCACTGTAGGGGAAAATCCACCGTCCGCCCTAAGGCAATGCCGAGACCAAAACCCAGTGCCGTCCACAGCGCCGGTCGCCGACGCGTCGTTGCCTTTGCCACCATAAAACCACAAAGGGCAAAAAGCGTTCCAATTCGACGGAGTCCACCGCGCCAATTCCATACTCTAACCTTTTAACGCATGTTGCTCTCTCCTCGGGATCACAACGAGGGCCACTCCCATCATTCTAACCCGCACCTACCAATGTCAAGAACCAGAGCACGATCTCCTCTATCGCATCTTGATTGAAAACCTGGAAACTACCTCCAACGTATGCGTACCATCGAGCATACACTTCCGTTTGATGTTGAACGCGGATTGCGATCTTATCCGGAGTCCGGCATACTCGCCAACCGCTTTCTCCGGCTGCGTTGTCCGGATTGCGACTGAAGTCGAGCCGTGGTCTTCTCATGCAAAGGGCACGGCCTCTGCCTCAACTGTTCGAGTCGACGCATGGGTCGATACTGCGACCCGACTGACCCGTGTCGTGCGGCCTTGGGTGCAGGCTTCCGTGCCAACACGAAAGTAGGTGCTCAGTCTGCCGATAGAGATCCGCTACCGTAGCCTGCACCGGCCCTCTTAACGGCGCTGTCTTGGCCGTGTTCTCCGCACCGCACAGGCCTGGTATCGCCATCAGGCTGGATATAGAGGGCTATTCAGAGGTTCAGAGCGTCTTGGTGATCTTGGTCCGGCGCTTCAGCAGCGCACTGAATCTCATTCCACATTTCCACGTGCTAAAGCCGGGGTTATCGTATAGTACTATGGAGCTATTGCTGCTACATATTCGGTTATCTCAGCGTTTGAAAAACCCAAGTCGGGTGCTCTGGCAAAAAGCTCATTGCCGATCGTGATAGCGCCGCTATCGAGCTTGACGCCAGTATATTGCACCTCGCCGCCCCGCAGGATCCGCCAGGCTGTCGGATTGCTCTGATAAACCAGGTCATCACAGTGCCGCTCAATGTGTAAAGGGGGTTCCGGTTCAATGTTCTTAATGGTTTTGTCATTGAGACTAGAGAGCAGTAGGTCAAGCCAGTTATTTTGGCTGACGGCAACAAAGAGAGGATCCTCAGTGCCGAGCGCGTTGGGAATGGTTCCGTCGGCATAAACGTACTGACAGAACGTTTCTTTCAATGCGTCGTAGATGCGCTGGCGTTTTCGGTCCGGGTATTGGTTCAGATGATGTTTCATTTCTAACAGTAGGGTCGGGCTAGCATAACAGGGCCGCTGGATCCACTCTCCGCGAATTGTTTTGTCATCTGGATCAGTCGCCATGCCAAAAGCCAGATAGGTATTGCCCTCTGCAGAAGTAAAGGCGGCCTCAAACAACGCTTCGCCGATGTTTTGGATGACCGCAGGTAAACGCTCGTCGGCAGTATGGGTATGAATACTGCCGAGCATTTCGAGGATGATGTGATAATAGGGCGTTCTCTCGACAAAATTGGCTGCGTCACCTCGTTCAAATTTACCTAGTTCCGGATAGTAATAGATATCGCTTAAATACACTTCCAAAGCTGGCTTGCCATAGGTCTCGTAGTGCGACCAGTCGCCAAAGATGTTGCCATATGCGGCCAAATTATTTATCACCACTAGATCTTGATTGGTCACACCGCACCAGCCGGCGTGAGGCAACGGCCTCTTAAACGCGTTGCCCACTTGCCAGAAACGTTTGATAAACCAGCTGATGTGTTGATCAATAGCTGTTTTAAGGGGTTGCTTTAGCACAGGATCGCAGTGAGGCCATGTGTAATACGTCAGTAGGCCGCGCAACGGTAAACCTTGATGGATCGGGCAAGTCTGCCGGCTAAAATAGGCAGGCTCAAGCTCCGCGGAGGAGTGTCTAAAACCACCTTGTTCATCTTGCAGCCAGAGTATATTCTCGACCAGTCCTCGGGCATGGCGTTGCCACAATCCGTCATCCGTCGCCTCGTATAGTTGCATCATATTTTTTAAATACTCGGCAGCCAGTGAGCCGTATTGTCCGTGGTAGCGGCGCTGTAGGACGCTGCTTTCGAGCCAGCATCCGTGCAATATTATTTTGCCAAAAGCCCCCACCCCTTGTTGCCATGATAGTAGTTCCCCCACGACCTTGTTTAAGGTCGGTAGGCTGAAAATCGTCTCCGGAGTAGCTTTTGTATTTGGATAAAACAGTTTACTAGACATCGTGTTTTCCCATTGTGATGGATCAGTATTCTACGAAACTCGAGGCGTAAATATAGCGATCAACCCATAGTTTTGCATGTATGCGTTCGGTTGATTAGTTGTATCGCTTGATGTAGAAATGAACTTACATCATAGCGATAGCCAGATTGTGTTTTCTGAATAGATCTACGGAAAAACGGTTAATGCAGCTAGATGGCGACGTGAGTAGCTTATGATGCCGAGGAAAATCTGTGCTGAATTATCGGCCTGTTCGCAACCTGATCAAGTGAGGATATCGTGACCGACCAACCCAACATACTGCTGATCGTGACCGACCAACACCGACTCTCTGCCGTCGGTGCCTACCGGAATTCGCCGCTGTTTGCCGATTCGCCGTGCCAGACTCCGCATATCGACCGCCTTGCAGCGGAGGGTATTTGTTTTGATACGGTTTATACGACCTGTCCCGTGTGCAGCCCCGCTCGCGGCAGCATCATTACGGGCAAGTACCCGCACACCCACGGCATCAGCTCTAATGCACATAATTTAGGTTCCAGCGTGCACGAACTACCGGACGGCCCTAATCTCTTGCCGAGGAAGCTCGCCGACCGGGGTTATACGTCGGGCTACACAGGCAAGTGGCATCTTGGCAACGGAGCTTGTACGGCGTTTGGCGTTGATGTTGACCCAGCCCTGCCGACCACGCGCGGATTTGTCGGACAGGATTTTTGCGGGCACGGCGGCGGCGGTTTTGACTATGACGAATACAAAAACTACCTGGACAGTCGGGGGCTCTCCCACGTGGTAAGACCGTGGGCTGAGGATACCAAGCAGATTTTGCCCACCGGTGAATTAGAAGGACCGTCCGAATCGACAGTGCCCTATTTTCTGGCCGATCACACCTGCTCGTTGATTGATCGATGCTCAGCTGAAGCATCGCCGTATTTTATCTGGCACAACTTTTGGGGGCCGCACGGCCCCTACTACGCACCGCGAGAATACGTGGATCTCTATCGCGATATCTGCATCCCACCATGGCCCAACTTTGATTGGCCTGCGCGGTCAATACCTGGTCCGCATCATGTCAAGATTCACCCCGAGAGCAAAACGCTGGCTTGGGAGGACTGGGCGACCGCGATTCGCTACTACTATGCCTTTACGACGCTGATTGACGAGCAGATCGGCCGTATCTACGCCCATCTAGAACAGACGGGCCAGCTTAACAATACGATCATCATTTTTACAGCCGATCATGGCGAAACGGCGGGCAGTCACGGTGGATTGACCGACAAGGGATGGCAGCACTTTGAGGAAATACAGCGCATACCTATGATTATTCGCTACCCGGATGGTCGGTCAGCGGGAGAGACTAGAGCGGGATTAATTTCATTGGCCGATGTCTATCCGACCATTCTCGACATGGCAGGGGCGACCGCAACGTCCGATATTCACGGCCGTTCTTTACTGCCGTTGATCGCCGACGCTGCGGCCAACTGGCGCGACTGCGTGGGCATCGAGTTTGGTGGCGTCAATAATATGGCCGCAACATTGCGCACGATTGTCAAAGATGGTTTTAAGTACGGCTACAGCGCTGGGTTTCTGGACCAGCTTTACGACCTCAATACGGACCCGTATGAGATGGTGGACCTGGCTGCTTCTGCCGAGCATAAAGATCGGCTAAACGACCTGCGCCAGACGATGGCTGACTGGATGGAAGAGCACAGTGATCCAGCGCGTGGCATCTACAATCAGGGTCTGCGCTATCACCAGACGTGATACCCGCTGGCCAGAACGTCGTACCATCCACTGCGATCGTGGTAGTAATCGCTCCGACTATCGCCGGCAAGCTAACGGGATGTGTAGCCAATATTCGTTTAGATGTGTGCCTGGATGACGGTTCGATGGCGTTTGATCGCGAGGATGAAATGCGGTATGCTTCGGTTCCCGTCTCTTTATTTTTTGCGCACATTTGGTGCGCGATAGAGACCCCCAAGCCTAAGGAAGTCAAAAAAAACCAGCTTACGGCCCAGAATTCGGCGCCAAATCTATGCTCTGAGAACAGCTTGTTGAATAGGAACAATTGCCGGTGAAGAGTTAGGCGTAGCAGTCGGTCGATGGATTTTTTCGAGACGACTTGCAGCACCGATTGTTTCGCACTAGTCGGAGAAAAGCGCTTTCACCATACGGTAATAAGAGCGAACTCACCTCCACTCGACGCTGGCTAACCAGCGAATGGCGATGTGGCTAGCAACAACGCGATACGCATGCCGGCAAATACAGCTTTCAATAAAAACGGTTTATCACTAATGCCTCGTTCCAGATATTTACAGTCTGCCGACGGCATCGCCGACGGCAATGGTGCCGGCCTGCACGATGCGTGCGTTGACGCCGCGCAGGTGCAGCGCTTTGCCGATCTCCGAATTGACAAAGAGCATGGCGTCCAGACCAAAGCGCTCGACAAATTTCTTGCAGCCGTTGTGCGGTTCGGGAGTTATTTCTAGGATGGCGCTGCCGATGGACAGGCGCGTGCCGGCCGGGGTGTTTTCCTCGCTGAGGTCGAAATCCACGTAAAGCTGGTCTCCCGCCAGCGCCCAGCGGTCTTTGGATTGGCTAATGTGCTGTATAGCTCGCGCGTTGGTCAGCGTGATCTGCGTTTCTGGATTGGCGGGCCGCTCGGTGCCGCCGCGCGTTTTCCAATTGTCGCCAACTAATCCGACTTCCAAATCTAATTCGCCTTCTTGCACGATATCGCGCAATAACGTTTCTGGTCTGCGCACGATCAGTTCTAGCGTGCCTTGGTCTTTGGGCGATTGGCCAATGGCATCGAGCCCAGCTTCGAGCTGCTCTCGATTCAAATGCATGGCGGTCGACATAGGTATAGCTCCTCGCTCGAATGGGATGCCTCTGTGTTATGCATAAGTTAAGTAATAGATGGACAGCGCAAAAATACCCTAACTTACGCTGGGCCCCAGGCGCAGTGCGTTGGTGTTTATAAGCCAGAAAAATGCCTTACCTTCGCGCAGGAAAAATGAAAATGCGCTCGCTTAGGGACTCGTCTACGTAGGGATTTATCGTCGTTTGCGTACCGCAGCGCGTCCGGCTAAAACAGGTCCCCCACGGCCCTTTGCGGCTTGGCCGGCCGGCTGGACACAACCGGGTATTTTCGCCTCTTAAGGCTTCAGGTGTAGACGGACTTCGAGGGGCATAACCTGCGACAGAGGCGCGGACCGGCATCAATGGCATGTCGAGAACGGATTTATGCGGCGAAGTCCATTCTGGTTGGGGGTGGTTTCACAAGGGGGGCTAAGCGGGGGTGCCTCGGCGGGTCGCCCAAGGCCGTGTAGATACCGCCGTTTCGATGTGGGGTCGCTCAGCGCGGCGATCAGATGTAGCGGCTGCCGCAGGCGGGGCAGACCGTGACGTCGAGCCCAAAGACGCGTGCCAATACAGCCGCTTAGGAGAGCGGATTTGGGGTGAAGGATTGGAATTGGAACGGGACAGCGAGGTTGTGGTAAAGACAGGGCGGTCAGCAACATTACACTCTACGTAGTAGGAATGCCCATGCCCAAGACACGGGCTAACGAAAAAAAGAGCATCCCGGATCTCGAAGTTAAATAACTACGGGTCGTTAATCTGACCTTATGCAGGTGCGCACACCGCAACAGCTGCAGTACAAAACAATACTATCTCCGTCGTAGATAAATCCGAGATGAGACGTAATGCGTTCGAATTGAGTCCGAATAGTCATTCTGTGAAGCAATTAAATCTAAACAAGAAAAAAAGAATGGAATCTCAGAGAATGTAGGATGCGGTTGGCAAATCATGCCAAATCTCTTGTGGCATCTTCTATTTCCAAAGGGAAAATAATGGTGAATTGAGCCCCACCCTCTCCTTTTCTCACACTGAGTGATCCACTCAATTGGCGTGTGAGAATGTGTATCAATTGTAGGCCGAGCGTATTCGAATTCTTAATGTCAAATTCTACCGGTTGCCCAATTCCATCATCTGCTGCAACAAGCTCTACCAGTTCATTATCTTTCAGCCGAAGATGTATAGAAATTTCACCCGCTTGCCCTGTTGGAAAAGCATATTTTAGGGAGTTCGCTACTAATTCATTAATCATCAGACCACAGGGAATGGCTCGATCCAAATCCAGCATCAGATCTTCAACTTCGATGCATAGACTTACATGCTGATCCTCATTTCTATACGTGCTGAAAAGGGTTTCAACTAGCGACGGTACGTATTGGGAGAAATCAACTTGATTTAGGTCTTCAGACTGGTATAGACGCTCGTGTATAAGCGCCATTGACCGAACGCGGTTTTGACTGTCTGCAAATAATTCGCGATCGCGTTCATCTTTGATTTCCTTTCCCTGCAGATACAGCATACTGGAAAAAATTTGTAAGTTGTTTTTTACTCGATGGTGAATCTCCTTGAGCAGGACCACCTTTTCGCTCAATGATTGTTCGAGTAAACCATTGGCTTTAGCTAGCTCTTCAGAACGGCTCTCCACCGCAATTTTGCCTTCTAACAGCTGACCAATAAGTCTTTCGAAGTTATTTCTCAACTGATCAATTTCAGCTATATCAATAGCATCGCTAGTAAATGATTCGTTTTCAATCGCCGTTTCTACATTGTCCGTAAGCTGTGTAATCGGACGCGCAAGCTTGCGAGTTTGAATATACCAACTAGCAAATATCATCAGCAAAAGGCCAACAGTAGTGAAAGCGGTAAGTATGAAAAATTGGTGCCACATTTTTTTTCATACATTTTACGTTCCTTAGCGGCAGAAACCATATGCTCATACATGGCATTATAATGGTCCACCAACAGCACCGCAGCCTCGTCATATGTGGTCTGCTCGGCATTGACCATCGTTCGATAGACCCCAACAGAATCTGCCGAGGTATTGCCAACAGTTGTAAAAAGGCGGACGGTCTCTGCGATAGTTTGAAATCCAGCTTCAGGTGGGGATAGTTCGAGGTCGGAAGGATAAAGTGGACTTTTCTTGAGGGAACGGATCAGTTTTTCAGACTCACCTACGGAGTCGAAGACTATTTTGATGAGATACGTATTTCCACCGGAAAGAATTAGGTCGGTCATGAGTAGAATGTTCGACATCGTACTGCCGTATTTTTGGAGTTATAGAAGCGTTTGTTGGTCCCGATCAATGTCGTTCCCATAGTCGAATACCGCGATTAAATGCCACTGCACAAATCCAATCATTAGCAGCCCCAAGCTTACCTGGGCAATGTTTTGAAGCGCGACGTACTGACTTATGCGAAAACGCACGCCAAGATCCGTTTCGCGAGGAGCAAGGAAAACGCAGCAAAGTAGATAGGATTGTACTCCTGTTGTTTCCCTGATTTTTCTCGCTTATTTCTATCTATAAGCATGTATATTGCTCTTCAACTTCGTTATTTCATCTCCCCACACAACCCGTCTCATAACAATTGTCTTCAACGCGTTGAGCAGCAAAGAATTGGCTAGGTTGACCGCATCCTCAGGAATTGGAACCTTGCTCTTATCAAAGGTGAAAGTTCCCTCTACCATATTTTGCCGTAAGCTATCCATAGTAGCTTGTATAAACATTTTGCGCGCCGTAGACTCACCTTGAAAAGATTTTCGCGATCTGTCTCGGCACCGCATGAAGGCGAAGTTTTTTATAGTCAAATCAAGGTCGAGGGCCCAAGCGACTTCCACAATTCCCCATTTCCCCAACTCCGGGCGCGCATGTACTAATCCGATGGGAGTTTCCCCATCAAAAACTACGTAGACCGTATGCTTTCCCAATTCACTAAAATGAAGTGGAGTGCCAAGCTCACTCGCGATTTGCGAACTCACCTCTTTTTGGGATACGTCTCTAACGATTGAGCGGTAAGAATCTCCTCGTGGAAAAAGAGAAAGGATTTCGACATCAGGGTCCCTCAGGGCACAAAATGCCTGATCAAGAGCGATCGCCTGCTGAGCCTGTAATGTGAATGCTATCAATGCACAGCTGAGAATTCGCTTCATAGGTCAATACCTATATCGGAGTTGCAACAGGTAGTTGTTGCTAGTGGTTGGTTCGAGCGTGCGGGTGAGTTGCACGGATGCAGTAATTCTTCGTGAGAGATGCCACTCCGTTCCCACGATCATATCGCGCAAGATATTTTCTTCGACATTCCGATGTACAATTTGCAACCACCCCAGAACGGTTTCACGCGGCGCACGCCAGTTGAATTCGGCTATGAGTTGGCGTACGTCGGAGTCGTTTCCAGTGGAACTGCCGAACCCCCTGCCAAAAGCGAACTCACCCACTAAAGCAAACGAACCATAGTAATATTGCAGGGCAACAGCATATCGTTTCCGCTCAACAGCCACATCAGAGGGCGGCAAAATTTTGCCGCCCAAAACGCTGAGTCCCCAAACAAAATTGACACTTCGATCCGATCCGATTCGTCCACTCAAAAGAAAGGGTCGCTCGCCTTCTGCACCTACGCTCTTAAATTGGTTGCCAGATCCGCGGAGGGCCGCAACTTCATACTCATAATGACGCCATATACCATTGAACGAGGCCCCTCAATCAGCTTTAATTCCTACAAAATTGACTTGGTGGGCATAGTTTAAGGCCGTACCGTTGGTGGGAATAATATGCTCAATACCATAAAAGTGCCTCTATGTGCCCAAGGCGGAGGTTTAATCTACCCTTTTGCATCAGCTTAATGTTAGCATTGAATATTCGCGACTGCATCCCCCAATCGGACGATCCGTCGAATATTGGATGTGTTCGTGGCGACTTACCCCATCGCATCGGACCATTTCGCACTAAAGCCAGGTAGGGCTGCAGGGCGAAGGTAACCACATCGCGCTGATCCAAAGAGTATACCTTGTGAAGATCCAAACCGACGAAAGCCAATTGCAATGGATCACTTTCGCCTGTCTTCACTACCCGAGAACTGACATCAACCGAAACTCGGAGATTGTCCCCCAGGTCGCCGATGTTGCCACAGAACCAGCACTAAGGGCATAAGCTACGAGAAACAATACAACTTTCATCATATCGACCTGCCGAATGGAACAGACCAACAGATTTCAGATCTAAAATGCGTGACACATGGCAATAATATACAATTACCCAGATAAAGAATCCATTATGAGCGATGTGCAAGCATTGCTTTAGGCGCTCACAGTGATTTCAAAAAAATGACCAGTGCGAAACGGTGGGGTAGGTTGGTCGCCGTGATCCAAAATGGCGTGAACCCGGGCCAGATTCCCGGTTATGTGGCCTTGCATTGGTCGCCCGGCGGGCAAGGTCGCTGGAGTAACACCTTGGTCGTGCATCGGCGCAACGAGAACAACACATTTGCCCACGGCAAGTTGGGCCGGCATTGCCGAGCCCTCGTCGCATATATGCGCTCCCTGGATCATTTTCACACCCGGAACACATCGGCTGGCCACCAAACCGCCGGCGGTTGCTCGAACAGATCGGTCGACTGCCCATACCGCATAGACTCACTCTGCAGACTACCCGTGGGAATCGGCCGACGGCACCCTCCCACCGGCTCTCCTTGCTCCGACTCTCCTTGTCCCGACTCTCCTTGCCCCCCATACTGAGACCGACGCGGTCATATCTGCTAATTTGCCCCCAATCTATATTGTTCGTAGGATAGGCCCGGGGTGTCCCCCACGATTAGCCCCATTTTGTATCCGCTCGAAATGACCGGAACTGAATTAATGAATCGCAGGACTCTTTCTTATCTCATTGCCGTCATCGGGCTTTGCGCCGGCAGCATTATGCTGCCGGACGGCGTATTCTTGGCCCCCCCGGCCATCGGGGATATCGCCTCTGGACTTCTCCTGGGAAGCAGCGCTATAGCGCTCATTTGGCTCATCCGCCAAGATGCCCTGGCCCGTCACTTACTGCAACGCGAATACGAGCTGCGCGAGGCTGAAAACACCGTCCGCATACAGATCGTGCAAATGCGCAATCCACAGGACCTCAACAATGTGCTGCAAGAGATTCGCCGCGTATTACAACATCTCGGCATTGAGCACGACTCGGCCTCGATCTAGATCGTCAACGAGGCGGGCACCGATTTCGTATCCATCTATCCCGAACAACAGAAAATCGCCTTCGAGCGACTGATAGACCGCTCCTGGTCCCAGGATTCGAATAACGCGGTGGATTACCCCTGGGTCATTGAGACCTGGAACTCGGGGCGCCCCTTGTATCTGCCCGACACCAAGTTGTCTCTCGTGCCCTTCAATATCTCGCTGATAGAAGTGCCTTTCGAAATCGGTACCTTGGCCATCAACAGCGCGACAATCAATGCCTTCAATAAAAGAGATTCGGTCCCGGTGCAGCGTTTGGCCCACTTACTCAACGAGGCCTGCCGCCGGCTGGTAGAAATAGCTTCGTATCAAGCCCTGCAGCATCAATTCCAGAACATTTTCGACCAGACCCACTGCCTGGTCTGGGAGTCCTCTGTCTGGAAGGTTGAAGAAGACCACTTCGATTGGCAGACCCGGGTTTTAAACGAAGAAGCCGCCCAGCGCGTCCTGCCGCTTGACATCCCACGCGACCAGAGTTACGCCACAGCCTGGTTCCTGTCCAGACCAGAAGAGGACCGCCTGCGTGCCGACAACATCAGCCGAACCGCGCTAAATACCGGCAAAACGGGTTACAATGTTGGCTCCCGC
>JACLAC010015307.1_pt1 | contig 10904 bp, 11 predicted proteins | sample 8027881 | NCBI WGS metagenome assembly JACLAC01 (sample SAMN15725517, study PRJNA655200) | protist metagenome | isolation source: fluorescence activated cell sorting (FACS) single amplified genomes of... | place: Spain: Blaines Bay Microbial Observatory, Mediterranean Sea | collected 2016-01-19 | reverse complement strand
ATTCTTCTTCTTCTTCCACAAAACTCGTCAAGGTCCGTAGTTGTTTTGGTTCAAGCGTAGACATGCGAACACCACCATCCGTTGGTGTCAGGCACGGTATTTCCAGTGTCTGTGGCTTCCGCCAATTATTGACATTTGAAACATGGAATCGGTGGACGTTTCACCGTTCGAGCATGTGATGCCACCAGGCTCTCCGTCGTCATCATCAGCATTGACGTCACCGACACCGACACCGATCAAAATGAAGGCACGCATCACGAAGAGCATCGCTGACACGATCACGTCAAACATGATAAAACCGTGACAAGTTCCGAAGGAAATCTGGAATTGCAACAAATATTGCTCGACGCAATCTCGGAGTGGAAGGAGGTGCGCGATGCTTGCCTCCAACGGGGCTCGAGTGTGGCAGAAGAGATTAAGCAGCAAAAAGATGTTGCCTCCGAGAATCGCAAGGCTAAGAAGCGTCGTTTGAGTGAAGCAGCTCAAGAAGTCCCCGTGGATGCGACGATCGATGAGAACACGATCGCAGACAAACCGTTCCACCGGAATCAACGGATTTTCGCGAATTGGACAGTGAAGTTGATAACGTTATTCCTGAACTTTCTAGATCCGTACGTGTATTGTGCGCCAGTGTTGGCAAACATGACAAAGGCATCGGGGTTGGAACACATGTCGAAAATTTGCGACATCAGATGCCATGGAGAGGTGTTGGACCGCGTCGGCTTGTCCAACCAGCGCCAGTTGTTCGTGAACATGCGTTGTGTCTACATCGGGTTAGGCAAGCGGGCGAGGCGTTTGGAGTTCGACGCGCACGGTTTCGTCGACTGGACTCTCCATGCGAATTCGTCATACCTCAGCAGCATGGAGACTGGGCCTGATGGCGCACGGCTGGTGAACATCGTTTGCACTGTCATTAACAAGTCGACGTTTATGCCAAGTGAAATCATTGCGGACGACCCAGGTCCATTCACCGCGATCGAATATCCGTTCAGCCTGAAGTTGGCCACGATCAAGACGAGCAAGGATACATACATGCTCGTCAACTTGTTTCCACAGTTGTCGCGCTCTTTGGTGCGCCGCCTTTCGGAAGAGACGGGGACAGTGTCGACGATGCCCGCAGTGAGTTTGCTACACGAGGACTTGCCAAATGACGCTGATGACGTCTTGAGGATTGCTAGTGACGGTGTGGCTGAAGGAAATCCGCTTGATGCCGCCACACCCACCCCGATCGTCGATGCAACAGTTGTGCGCGACACCGAGCACGAACCGAATGAGGACGAAGTTTCGGAGCCACCGCCATCGCCACCAGGAGAAGAAGATAAGTGAGCGGTCCCATCACATATTTCTTCGCCGCCATCACAGTGAGTGTCGGCACCCATGTTTTTAGCCAGCTTGTTGGCAGCCATGTGTTTTGTTGGGTGGACAGCAAACAATATCAAGAAGGCTCGTTTTTTGAGCTCGGAGGACAACCGATTGTGGCAGAGCCCCTTTCTCGGATTCCAGTGGAACACATTGGGTTGACGGAATTGAGTCCTGGAAAGTTACATCATCACCCCTCTTCATTCATCAGCACATTTTCGGTCATCATATCATATCCCAATCGTGATAATCGCCATCCTCCCACTCCGTGTTCCGCCAGCGGGATCGTATGGGCAGCGACCAACATGTCATTTCAGACAATGATTACATGAATACTCATACGTATTCTTCCAGACGCATCGTCATCATCGGGCTGCAGGCTGAAGTATTCACGTGGACACATTTCATCGTCTGATGCTTGTTCTGTTCGACGCCGATTCCATCAGGGCGGTTCGTGCGGTTATTCGACAACATCTGCATCGTTTCGTCATTGACACAGGTGTACCCATTATCGATTCATCCGCACCATCATCACACGATAATCCTCATCACACTCTTATCGACATCATCGAGATCATCCCGCATCCAGTCCACTCCTGGCTTGTCTTTGCTGTTCGAATCATCATGCACATCATCACATTCTCACCGTCCCCCTTTAAAAAGAACAGTCCGTTGCTACCCAGGCTCCATGTTCTCCAGTATCGTAGTATGCCTTTCCATAACATCCATATGCTGCGTGTCAGCCCTCCATATTTTGCCGACGCCAATGGCGTCCGCGTCTGGCTCTGGCTTTGAAAGTTCGGAAAAGCTGTATCAGATCCATCGAGGAGATGATGAAAAAATGGATGTGCATCAAATTGCACACGCTGCCAGCACCGTTGCTCGAAGGATGCCCTTCCCTGTACTTGGAGATTCGATCAGTAGTTAATCGTATTTGGTTTCGCTGGACGCAATTGGGAACTTGCATCGTGGGCGAACGAACATTGGGAGGAATGGATGCAGTTCATGGGTGATTTGGGTATACACGATTACGAGTTCCGTCCTTCTCGCAAGATGGCCATGTCTAGGAAGATTCGAGCAGCGACTGGTGAAATGATCAGAGTGTGGTCCGACGAAGAGGTTGACAAGCAGTGTGGCAATGAAATTTGTGCAATCACGAACTGTTTTGTGACGCTGCTTTGCAGGTGGCGTTACCAGGTTCCTGGCGGTGACAAGAGAGACACCTTGCGAACATTGTGGAACGCTGTAATTGTTGACAAATGTGCGGCTGCTTGTTCTTCATGTGCCATCGACAACCCTCCCGAAAACACAGGAGCGTGTCCACTTACGCGTGATGTTGGTGGTCGGCGCTCATGTGCGCATGCGGTTCATTTGACAGACGAAATCAGACGCGAGGGATTGCATTTCCCCAAGGATTTGCCCACGCTATTGAAGAAGGCGATGGACACGGAGTGTGGTTTGGTGAAAACCTGGATGATTGCGGCGTTGGCCTCGTTTGCCTCTGCGTTGGACAGCTTCATCGCAACCAGTGGGTGGCCAGCATTGCCCGAAGGACCAGTCGAAATGGGAAGAAAACGAGCTCGGCGCTTGGATGAGATGCTCACACACCATGTCGGGTTGCGGGTGGTAAAAGACAAGAAGGCAGCATCGCCCCAGAGCTATTGCCGCGTGACGGGCGAGTTGAAGGAGGAGACGGCAGCGAACCTGTCGCACAAGGTGATGGCAGATTATCTGTGGACCATGGCTCACAAGTTCAACGGTCGACGCCGATTTTGCATATCTGTTGATGCCAGTACGAAGTCCAAGAAGGACACATTGACCGTGGCCATGCGTGGGCTTCTGTATGGTGTCAAACCTGTCGCTGCATGGGCTCCGATTCAGGTTTTGTTGCTGCTGAAAGCACAGGCCGTCACTCGTTCCTTGTTTGGGTTTGTCGCTCGATGTCCCCAGGTGTGTGTTGACAAGTGTTTGTGGGTGTGTGGTTTGCTACAAGTGCTTGCCACTTGTGGAGTAAACCCGAAAAAAAGGACAAGTCACCGTGTGCACGAAATTTGGGGTTGCACGCAACTTGGTTTGCACGGAATTTGGGGTTGCACGAAATTTTGTGTTGGTTGCACGATTTTTTGCATTGCATTTTTAGCAAAAATGTGAAAACTCTTGTGTTTTTCGTGTTTCGCCCTTGCGCATCTTTTTCTTGGGGGTTGCACAACTTTTTCGTGCAACGGTTGGCTGGTTTGCTAACATGATTTCAGGCGGGTTTTCGAGCCGTGGGTGGTGCTCTTGTTGTGAGCAGTTGTGCGCTAATTATTGCTTTGCTGTTTGTGTGTGTGCCTACTTGTTTTGTGATCCTCGGCGCAAGGCGGGTTCTGTATGGGTTTCGAAACTGTTTGTTTGGGAGCATTGTTTTCGAGTGATTGTGTCTGTGATTCAGCAACCAACCAGATTATGCCTTCTGGGAAGGCCAAAGTGCGCACGCTTGCTGCCAAGAAGGAGCACAAGGTGAAATGGGCCAGGGAGATGTATTGCCTTCTGCAACGACATCAGTTGTCGCACACAGTGACCAAGTTGAAAAGGAGCAAGCGCTCAACTACCGTGGTGCGCGCTGGTGCGAAGGCTGCCATGTACGCCATTGATAATTCGTTGCAGTTCGCGGCCTCGGGTCTGCAAGCTTTTGCTGTGAAAAAAAGGGTTTCGATTATCCACTCTTGGCGAAGGGGGAGAAACGATATTTCAAGGACGATTCTCGGGTTCGACCTGCAGACGATGCCACTCCGCATGGCGCATTCGTGAAACGTGCTTGTGTGTATAATGCCGATAAGAAGACGACCAGGTGGGAGGTTGATGAACAGGCCGAGCCACGGGTGTTGTGCATTTTCGCAGATGAGTGGCCAAACGATTTTCCGATCACATGGTACATGCCGACACACGGACTGCGTGTGTTGTGCTTTCTGGATCCACTTCACAGGCGTGCACGGGATCTCCAGGACGCGGCAAGCGACGCGAACTTGTGGTGGGCCGTCCTTGACAGCACGTGGCTCCTCAATTATGACCGCGCACCATGGAACAGCAGCGCGTACGGGCGTCACTTTCGAGAGACTGCAGAAGGGTATTTGGCGCGGGCGGCCGAAGACGACGATTTGTTCATGTCTTGCTACGGGGAGCTGGCGATCGAGATGGGCCACACTTCAGCGGACATGGGTTCAAGTGAACACATATCACAGGTGTTTGAGAGTGTTGCGGTGCACGAATGTTTCGATCGCACTCAGGAGAAGGTAAAATGGACTCGCTGGAGGAGCTGGCAAACAGCCATGAAAAAATGGAGTGTTGGACGCTGAAGAAATTGGTCCTTTCTGCAGGCGCGGTGGAGGACAAACTTGTGGATTCGATTACAGAACTCCCAGACTTCGGGGGCTCCATGTTGGCTCACACGAAGAATGACGTCGACAAAACAATATCCGTGACACCTGCTGCCAGCCCCGCTGCGGCCGCAGGCAGCATCATCCCGGGAAAGCCATCTTGCAGCAAAGATTGTGCAAAAGCACCACCACCGAAATGTCCAAGCATTGCAAAGAAGGGCTACGGATTCAAGAAGCCCACTCCCAACATGGAAGGTTTGAAAGAGGTATCCAGCGCTGTAATGAAAGCAATACTGCTATTGAGTGATGAAGAATTGCACGAGTCCGTTCGTGTTTGGTATACGTTGTCCAACCCGATTTGGTCAGAGCATGGTGATGATTGGCATGATTTCAAGGACAAGGATGTGACACGACAACACTACACGTTCCTTGCCACCAATGGCCATTTGACAACGTTGCAAGAGGTTTTCCAGTTGTTGAAGACGCCAGCGGTGATGGTGCAACTCAAGTTTGAAACAGATGTGGCCACGACCCTTGACGACAAGCATTTTGTGTACCTCGAGGAGAAACGGAAGGCAGACGTGTGCTTCGACGCTGCTTTTCACATTTTCAAGCACAGGGCAGCAACCCGATCTCATTCCGTCGCATCGCTGCCAGGGAAATTCGCCGCGCTGCTTCACGAGGATCAAGCACACGTTCGTCGGTCACTGGATTGGTTGAAGAAACTTTGGTCAGCGATTTGCGAGGCGGAAGTTCGCCGCATTACGTCGCCTGGTGTCGCGAGCTTGTTGCACAACATTCCTTTCGCCTCGTGGCCCGTCGTTCGCGAAATCATGCTGCTGCTGGCGCAGGTAGACTTCTCGTGTGTGGTGAAACAAGTTCGGTTGATATTGCAGACTTGCTTCGAGGGTTTCGGCACTTCCCTTGCCAACGAATTTGCATTCAGATCCATGTCGGCAACGGAGCAGGTCACCTTGAACGATAAGATGTCCGAGATGAACAAATGGTACCGATTGCACGTGGCCAGTGTCCTTGCAAAGTTCGGTGACGACGAGATCACGCCAGAACCCCACATCCGAGCCTTGGGTGGGAGCGTCGGCATGCCCTCAAACATATTCGCTTGCATGGGCAACGCAAGCAAAGCGCCGACGGAGATTCTGGACGGAATTTGCAAGAAACAAACTTGGGCCACGTATTCGCCGCTTAGCAAACATATCATCCCCGCTGCCGTTGCAACACTGCTTCACACGGCGGCGAACGGCACGTGGTCCCAGATCAACGACGCGTGGCAGGGAATGTTTCTGATGGAGAAGGATGTTGTTCGGAAGGAGAGAACGAAAGAGCTGTACATGGTGCTGCAGAAAACTGCCGTCGCTGTCCATGTGGTGCCAGTCACAGGCAAAAAAACAAAAAGAGGTATCGTGTGGTCAGTTGTGCTGGATGAGGGTCCAATTTGGTTACCCGTGCTGGATTACGACCAATGGATCGCTTATCCCTATGATGTGTTGCCGCCAATCGTTGCAGCCGACACCACCCCGACGATTTGTTTCGCTTGCACGCAGCCATCGCTCCCCGTCATCCAGAGAGCAGCTTGGCGAGCATTTCTCGGCGTGCCAGACATCTTCCTCAGACGGTTGATGAAATTGATTGGGCTGACCAAGAGTGGTGCTTGCATCGAGCCCAAGTCTGTCATTGAACGAGTCATGCTGTTGGTCCAGCACTTTTTGCCGACAATCACGCCGACACAATTGCAAGAGGTTATGCAGTTGCGCATCCCCACCAAAAAGAATGAGAGCCATTTTGGTTCCGCGCCGAACGATCTTGATGGGGTTGTCGATTCGAGCGACAAGCAGGAATTCATCAAGCACCACGACAACATTGAACATGCAACTTTTTCGCGCGATGTTTTGCTCGAGAAGCTCGGCCCAGGATCGAAGTACGTCGACATGTTTTCGATGATTGCAAGGCCGCGGCCAAGAAGGTCGCAAAAGCAAAGGCAAAGGCTAGCGTGAAGCTCCCTGTCGGCTTTAAAGAGCCACGACTTTCAACTATCAAAACGCCTGTGGCGGCGAAGGCCCTTTTGCCGCCCGACGTCCTTGGCTGTTTTCCAGTTAGGGTTGGCTTTCGACGTAGTTGGACAGTGTATTACCCTGGGGCGGTCCCAGGGAGCCGCACCCGCACGTGGGACACAAAGGTAAGCGAGGCCACCGTGCTCAAACATTGTATCACGTGGGCGTGGAAGCAGCACACAAGTGTGACCAAGGTGGCGTGCCCGTTCATGCTTTTGAAATGATGCCACGCCCAAAAGAGCGAAAGGAGAATTGGCTGCCATCCAGGCAGAAACATGTCAAAAAAGGATCAGGTTGCCTGCACCATTCCTTTTTCAACACCAGTTGCGAGATTGAAGCTTCTCGCCGCCATCGTTGGTGCAGACAGCAGTGTGCCGACATGTCCGTGCCGATATGACGAGCGAGAAAGAACTTTCATTGCTACCAGAGAGCTTGCGTGTGTGAAAAGTTATCCCAATAACGATAAGACAAAACATGTGAGGTCGATGCAATCAGGTCAAGTCTTCTTGCCAGAGTGATTATTGCTTCTATGTCAATGACAAGCTTGCTTCGATCACGATTGTGGTAGTGGCGGGGTGATTGTTATGGCACTGACAATTCTGGTGTTGACAGTAGAAGTCAAGTTGTGATTGGGCAATCGGTTCTACGGTGACGATCATAATGTGGTGGTGACGGTGCATCCCAATGGCTTTCCGTGATGCTGATAGTGCTGCTAATGTGGTTGGCTGACCAACATGGTCACCAAGACTGTGGCTGCATGCCCTGACGTATCAATGCAGGTGAACCTATGCAAACATTTAGTTCCGAGGCCAAGCGTTTGGCTCCTGACCCACATGCGGGGATTTGGAACATCGGTGCGAATGATGCTCTTGAAGCGCGTTGTGGTTCCCTTGGTGGTTGATTTGGCTCACGGCCCCTGCTCCCTTGCACAGGTTTGTCGTGCAAAGGGGGTGTGGGTATGTCGCCTTGCGCAGGGAAAGTAGGAAGGTGGAGCCTCGACGAGGCACACTCAACCGTGCGGTTGTTGGTTTGGTCTTGCGCGCAAGCAATGCTTTATGTGCTTTCGAACGCGTGTCCATCGGATCGCCGTGCGAGCACGGGTCGCCGAGGTCATTGCAAGTATCCCCTTGTCGACTTGGAGCTAAACATTCTAGGATGTCAAAGTGGACCTCCCCCCCAGACTTCTTTTCGAGGCCACTGCAGGATAAACCCTTTACTTCACCGCATTATTCCTTCCCGCGGGCAAGATTGCCATTCCTTGCCCGTGCGGGCCACGCACGGCGGTTTAGGTGTGCTCGTGCAAGCGCGGTAACCGAAAGTGCATACCCCCCCCTTTGTGGGCCCCCCCATGAAGGATTCCCCGAGTGCAGGAGCTAAAGCTGATTTCGACGGCCTTGAGGTCCAAACCGTGTTCGGCAAGCCCGTGTCCTTGAAAATGAAGGACGGTCACAGCTTGTGCCCAGCGTTCCAGCATGATCAGTGTACCCGTAGAGATTGTCCGCGTGGAGTTCATCGGTGTGGAGTGGTCACCAGGCCGGGGCGGGTTTGCGGTTCCACGTCCCACGGGACGCGCAAATGCACGGTTAAACATGTGAACCAGTGATGGGGCCCCGCGGGTAGCGGGCTTACGCCCAGCGGGGACGTATGGACAATGCAGATGATTGGGCCCACGGACCTGACGGCACCGCTCATGATCGATTTCTTGGCGGGACCACGAGCACCCTTAGCCCGGGCGTTTTCTATGTGTGGATGGCGAGCGCTCCCTCTCGATATTGCGTTGTGCAAGTCACATGACTTGGCCGACATCGGTGTTCAGGACAGTCTTCGATGCATTCTTCCTCAGGCAGACTGCTTGGCGGCAGCCATGGATTTTTCCACGAAGGACCCCATGGGCCGGCCAGGGTGGCCTGCGCATCCTGCCCAACGGGTAGCACGGGACAACGAAGCATGTATTTCCTGCTTGCGGAGATGCAAGCTGCGGCAGAAGCGGAGGCTTTCGGTCTTCGAGAAAACCCGCGAAATTCATGGCATTGGGATAGTCCACAGGAAATTGCCATGATGTCTTCGGGCTGCTGGCTGGAGTTTGACTATGACGCTTGCGTATTCTATGGGGCGCGGTATAAACCTCAACGCATCCGGCATAACGTCGATGAACTCCAATCCCTTCCCTCTACGTGTTGTCACCATCTGCATTCTGTAGACGAATGGGAACCCAGTCGCACCAGCACAGGTAGAGTCACCTTTTGCCGCCATGAAGAGGCAGAGTACACGGCGGCGTTGGTATATACCTTGGCTATTGCTACTTCCTGGGCAGCGGTTCGAACTGGTATCGCCCGCTCAAAATCCACCGTCTCCCGCTGCCTGATTCCTGTGGTGACAAACGGAGTTGGGAGCTCTTGGATCCACGGGCAACTCGAGAGTGGGCGATGCTCCCGTTGGCAGCCGGCCTTGGCCTACAACCACGTCTCCCGGGGGGCGCAACACATTTACCAACCCGTCAGTTGGTTGACGATGTCATCGAGACGGTAGGCGAATTCTTTACGCTTCGCGGATCCCCACCAGCCCATCCCAACACTTTTCCGCCGAACGCAGAACAGCACCTATTTACTGTCCCATTTAGGCGCAAGCTGTCCTCTCAAACTAGCCGCTATAGACAAATCACGGCGGCACGGTGCGATTTCTGACCTTTTCTTCGAGGAAATATAGTCGAACGAGAGCCCTCCTTATGATAAACACGGTGCGTTTGTTGTAGTGGTTGTAGTTTTAGTAGTAGTAGCGACCCTGTTGCTTTCAGCGGTGTGCGACAGTGAAGAACGCAGAACACCACCTATTTACTGCCCCGTTCAGGCGCCGAGTAGCCGCAACATGTGCTCTATATCAAACCGTTATCGACCAATCACGGCGGCACGGTGCGATTTTGAACCTTTTATTCGAGGAATTATAGTCGAACGAGAGCCGCCCTTATGATCAACACTGTGGTTTTGGAACAGTTTGGGGGTGTGACACTTATTAGCGGCCCCCGAAGCATTGATTTCCCTTGTGTTTTTGAAGGATTTTGGCCTCTCGGCAGACGCACCAACTACCCGCGGCACCCTCACGCCAGGCCCACGGGGAAAGGGTTTGGGAAATGGGAATAAGGGGGGCTAATCGCTAGACCACTCAAGCCCAAAGGGCTGGTTGGATTACCTTCGAACACGTGCTATGTCGGGCAAGGCCACCACAGGCACCGCCTCCCTCGGTCGAAGTGGCGTTCACCGTTCATTGTAGGGCAGCATGGCACGGCGTTTGGCTGCTTTGCCCTCTACAATAATTTGTTGCGTTCATCATCCCTGTGGGGACAGGTCCTGGAGCTGGCGGTAGTGACATTGCTGTGCGACTGCCCGACCCACTTCTCTCCTACGGGTTTTCACCGAACGACCACTTTCGGCAAGCCCTCCGAGCGGGCAGCTAGCCAACTCCCCTCGAGGCCCCTGCGCTGGTGGACGATGACCTCCGCTTTGCGGCGGCGTATATGGTGAAATTCCGGACCTCCCTTACTCAGCGGCGTCGGGAGGCATTGCGGGCAATCGCAGCCCTCCACTACCGGTGGCAACCAGTTACTGCTCATCTCCGTCACTTCGCTCCCCCTGGCGTGGCATCCGTCATTCGGGAGCGGGACGTGGGTGTGTTGGGGCTCTTCATTGTGTTACTCCGTTGGCCTGATACTGAATTTGCGCGGGAGCTTATCGAGGGTTTTCCAGCGATAGGCACTGCTCCATGGTGTGGAGTTTTTCCTTCCCGACAGGTTGACGTCATCACCTTACAGTCAGTGTTCGAACACGGAGTCGCGCAAGCACACGAACTTTGCCGTTCTTTGCGGCCTTCGCCCCATGCGGCAGCTATTACTACCGCAGGCGAACAGGATGCGGAGCACGGGTTTGCGGGGCCTCCGGAGGGCGGCCGTATTCGAGTCCTTCAAACTTTGAAAGTTTGAAAGTTTGAAGCGTTCAAAGTGTGAACTTTGAAGGCCACAAAAGTTTGAAGTTTGAAACTGCTAGTGCGTTGACCCTTTGAAGGTTCGGGCAGAGCTTTCAAACTTGCAAGCTTTCAAACTTTCAGGGTTTTCAAACTTTCAAACTTT
>JACLAC010016933.1_pt1 | contig 10909 bp, 10 predicted proteins | sample 8027881 | NCBI WGS metagenome assembly JACLAC01 (sample SAMN15725517, study PRJNA655200) | protist metagenome | isolation source: fluorescence activated cell sorting (FACS) single amplified genomes of... | place: Spain: Blaines Bay Microbial Observatory, Mediterranean Sea | collected 2016-01-19 | reverse complement strand
TTACGATATAGCCTTCTAATTACTGGTGATATTGATAGATTGTTTGGTCAGATGTGTCAACTAGTATCCCTCATTTACCCGCAAATTGGTTGGGTATATGGTTGGGTAAAATGAAATCTGATCAAAAAAGAGTGTCGATGCCGAGAGCTGTCCGAGTTCAAACAGATTACAAGGGTGTCTCATACGTTGAGAAGAATGATGAGAGGATCTTCTATATCACCTATCGACGTCCAGAGAGCCGCAAGTTATACGAAGAGAAGATAGGACGGAAGTCTCAAGGCTGGACAGTCGCCAGAGCAGCTGCAGAACGTGCCAGACGGATGACTGGGCAAGCTCAGACAAATGAAGAGAAACGCCAAGCTAGTAAACTAGCGAAGTTGGCTGAATCAGAGAAACCAACGATAGACCGACTGTGGCAGATCTACCTTGAGTCGAAGGGAGATTCTCTCAAGGGTCTCACCACTGATAAGAACCGCTATGAACTACACATTAAAAATACATTTGGTAAAAAGACACCGAATGAGCTTGCCCCACTTGATGTAGACAGACTGCACCTAGATCTGCTTAAAGAACACAGCAGCAAAACAGTGAGCAATGTTCTGGAATTACTCCGGAGGATCGTCAACTTCGGTATCCGCAAGAAACTCTGTAAAGCACTGGACTGGACAATTCAATTACCAAAAGCTGATCCTGACTCTGAGAGGATTGAGATCCTGACTGATGAGCAGTTCCAAAAGCTTCATGAGATCTGGTCATCCTATCACGATCGACATATCGCCCATTTGCATCAGTTTATAGGCTGGAGTGGTTCAAAGAAGTACTAAAGCTGCTCTGGGTAGATGTAGATCTTACTCAACGTTTTTATATCAAGCGGGATACCAAGAGCGGTAAATCACTAACATTCCCAATGAGTGCTAAGTTGTACTCCATTTTGCAGCAGCAACGGGAGTTGCTAGATAACAGCCCAAAAGCTATGCGAACTAGTAGTTTTGTCTTTCCGGGTCCAGCCGGTGGTCAACGAAAGTTACATTCCTACATTCGACACTTCCGCCGTATGCGTGATCTTGCAGGGATACCTGAAGACTACCGGCCAAATTATTGTCTGAGAGATACGGTGGCCTCAAGGCTCTTATCTTCAGGAGCTACGCTGGATGAAGTTGCTTATCAACTTGGTCATTCACCTGGGTCTCCGATGACTCGACGCTATGCTCGATTCTTGGAGTCTGCTCAAAGAGGAATTGCTGATCGAACCCAGAGGGTGATGGATGAGATGTTGACAGCAAATAAGTAGTATCTACTATTGGCCGAGAAAGAGTATCAGCGCTGTTCACTTAGAGTAATAAAATGTAGTAAATTAGGGCCTATTATAAAATAAATACTTAATTTTCCCAAGTGTATCTTACTCCAGGGGAAAAGCTATTTTACCTTTCCTACTTGAATAGGAGTACGATGACTAACTGACGCTACGCACTCAGTGATGGTGAGTTGCATAGCATTGAGCACTTGCTCCTCAGAAGAGTTGGTCGAGTTAGAGCATGGATCGTATAACTATAATATAGTTGTTGAAATTAGGATTTGAAATTACTGGTAAAATACTTCTAAGTCATTTTTAGAGGTCCAAGTACAAGATTAGGACATTAATCTTGTACTTGGATCTTAACTATTGACAAGTGCTCTGATTTGATGTTTTGACACGTATGTTGTCAATATTTAGTGTCCCCCCTATCATTTTACCGCAGCTATAGTCGAAGGTCCCAGAAACAAATACAAATTTGTATGTTCCATCTCTATTAATGACACGAGATGCCGTAGACCAAGGAGAATTTATCCCTGTGCTATTTAATATGACCTCACTGTAATTATCATTTACATCAATTATATAACCAAATACATCGTACCAATCTCCAGTTCCTTCAGCTTCCCAATCGAATTCAACAGTATCCCCTTGGTTCAGCTGCATATTAGTATTACTGTAAATATATGGCCCATGAATTATATCACAACCATAAGTTGAATAAGAATTACTACTTGACATCTTTACAGCATATGCAGACCCATCAAAAGTATTTGTAGTAATATCTGAAGCTTGTGATGTATATCTATTTGATAAATTTCGATCGTAATTAGATACAGTACCTTTTGGTGTAGGTGGATTTTGTGTATCATCCTGTGGCGTTGGTAAACCTGCTATGGAATCAATACCAATCCGTATTTGGTCAGGATTAAATGTCCATCCGGGAATAATTGGATTACCTAGATTTGGGGTGCCTGAATCGAAATCACCTCCCCCGGACCAACTGCACTCCGGCAAGTCATCATCGATCGTCATCACTGTCAAAGTTTGTGAACTCAAACCCATATTGTAATTAGTATCCGCCGAAGCCAGTCGAAGATCGATAACTGAAGTTTGGTTGTCGTCATCATCAGCATCATCAATTCCAGTTAGAAAGACTGTTTGTGGTGTCATCCAATCGCCACTCCCAAATGTCAAAGTGGGTGGATGAACAGTGACTTCATCGGAGCCACCATTGCTCAGGCTAAAGCTAACATTTGCAGCAGGCTCACTGTTGAGTACCACAGTGAAGTTGTCAACAACAGTCCCGTCCTCTGAAACAACAGCAGAGTTCCTAGATATTGTGAATCCAGCAGGCAAATCATCATCAATTGTAGTGACGTTTACGTTTGTTGAACTCAAACCGAGATTGTAATTCGCATCAAGTGAGCCAAGCGTAATACTTATTGTCGAGGTTTGATTGTCGTCGTCATGAATATCATCTTCTCCAGTCAAAATAACTGTTTGTGGTGTCATCCAATTAGTGCTGTCAAATAACAAATTAGTTGGATTCAGCTTTACCTCATCAGATCCTCCATGATTTAAGCTTATACTAACGTTTTTGGCAGGTTCACTGTTGAGTACCACATTGAAGTTGTCAACAATAGTTCCGTTTTCCGAAACAACTGCGGAATCTTTAGAAATCGTGAAACCGTGCGCTACTACAATCTTCTCTGGGCTTGCTGTCTGGTATGAGGATTCGAACGTATATTGTTCATCTACGGCACACCCCACTACTGCCAGAGCCATTACGCTGGCGACAGTAAATTTCTTGAAAAGTGATACGTGCTTTTTTGTGATTGCTGATTTCATGACTGTTTCCCTAGATAGATGTATTCAGTGGTCGAAAAGATTGTGACAAAATCTATTGACTGATTTAAACTGTTTTATGACAAAATTGACCGCAAGTGTTGTTCCTGATGCATATTGTCAAAGCTTCTCTTTCGTTAATCTGCTGGCTTGTCTTGATCGGACTGGCAAGTACCTGTCGCGTCAGGACGGTTATTGTTGCAATTCCTAAAGTCCCTCAGCTAATGTTTCAATAAAGTTACATATATGCTTTAATATTGTCAATAATAAAATATATTTTTTTAGGATTATTTTATAAATTACTAATATCATTTATTTTTAATAAAAAATAATTTAATATTTATATTATATTTCATAATAAAGTACAAAAAATTCAATTAAAGATATAGTTCATGATTTGGAAATCAGACAGATAACGATCAAGTTTTAGAGGTACTAGCAAAGTGATGGAAACTCTGGATAGATTTGGACAGAAGTGTGCTTGGTATGCGACTTTGTTGGAAGTCAGAGTGCTGATAGGCCTCTGAGACTTTGTGACAAAATGCGGTGATTAATTTTGTAAAAAAGCGATTTAAAGAAAGAGGTGCAAAATTTGCTATACAGCTTCGTTTCAATCCTTTCGAAGCATTGAGTATTTGTTTGATCCATTGATGGCTCTGCGAAAATGGAATTTTGCGATCTCTTATTCCTTTTCGTTGAAACGCAATGGCTTATTTAACAAATCAATCTCTCCCTCCTCGTCCTCACCAAAATAGCGAATTCGCATTCCTCATCGAATTATTGAGAAGTGGCTTAAACCGATTTGCTCATCCATCGGAAACATTGCGATCCCAAATTCCTTTGATGCTAGAGATGGGTGAACCAAGAGAGATATCCAGGACCCATCTCAACTCCAAAGCACTGCTGTGTATTACTTTGCTGATTAGTTTTTTGTTTTGTGGGTCCAGCGCAGAAGCAATCACTTTAGGTGACGGACCAAAAATTTCACCTCAGAATGACGTTCGCCGTTTTATTGGATCCGGTCCAACGACGGGAATTTATAAAGATTCGAACAGAGAAGTTGACCTAGAGGGGGATGCCTATGAGCTGACTTGGTGGCATCAAAGGGGGATGTGGGACATTACACAAAGCTTTAGCCTCAGCTATTATCAAATGGAGGGAAGTAATACCAACAACATAACCGGAGAGAATTCGGGTATAGATTACAATCGCTACACTCTTAACTACACTTTGGGTTATGCCATTGATCTGGCAATCGTTGATATTCACCCACAATACATGATTGGTTACGGAGAGGGCACATTTAGTAGAGAATTGACGGGGTCAGTTGTCAGTGGAGAATCAGGGGAAGTCAAAAATAATATTTTGGTCAGGGGACCACAACTTCTGTTACATTTTGATTTGACAAAAAGTTTCTTCATTGGTTTGAAGTACGCCGTATATCAAAATGTTGGCGAAGTGAAGTACGCCAATGATGAAGGTGAGGTTACACAGAATCGAGTATCCATGTTTATTCTCGGCTACAGAAATCAGAAAAAATACAGCCCGACAGGGGGTATGTCTGGGGGAGTTTGGTTTTGAAAACAGTCATTTTTTGATTGTATGAGAGAGATTGTAGCCCAATCAGCTATCCCCCAGGCTGACTTATCAGACAGTGGCGCTCCTCTCATGAACTTTGAAAAAGAGTCAACTCATCTCCCGAACACTACCTGCTGAGGCAGGTCTCATACTTCAAAGTGGCGGTCAGGTTTTCAATGCTGAAGTTAGGCGGGAAATCAATACAGTTCACTTTGAACTCACGATGCTCTACTTCGGGGATTCTTCCCGAAGCAATTCTCCATAGTCTACAGAATCCCTTAGAGCCGGGTTGCAAAGATCTGTCTAGTGCCGTTTCCTTATTTTTGGAAAGGGAGGGAAGGTGGGTTAGATTTTTTGGTAGCTAGCAAGTACTTGATTGGGTCCCCAGATCTGCTCCAGCCAATGTTAGATGTGTTTGAGCATTCCCCCCCCCCAATATGATCAAAATGGCTGTAGTGGTATGTTGCAACACGTTGCAACACCCCTCCTGTTCTCTCCATCCTCTCACACTATTTTATCAGTCTCCGGTTTTGCCTCAGTGCTGGGTAGATCCCTTTCGTAGAATCCTCCATGAACTGGACAAACCTGGACTCTCCCTGTACATTGTAGCTTTGAAAGTCCTCAAAAAAGCTACTGCTGCTTTTTGGCGCTAGAACCCCGCAATTATATATTCTCTCTAATACCTTTTACTCCCTCATTACAATTCGACCACACAGCATTGTTGTGAGTTAGTCCACTGAGGGAATGCTGTTCAAGTTTCCCCTTCTCAGCTTTGCCAATTGATTTGAAGCTTACAGCTCTTCCTGCATTGAAGGTTTAGACCTTTGATTTTTTGCACAAGCCGCCGCCGCATTTACTTCACTCCAACCAGTGCTAACTCCTTGGCTCCAAATCAGCAGCAAAGCTCTGCTATTAGAAAGAAAAATTTTAACTCTAATGAGAAAAGGCAATGAATAATGTTATCGATACTCAACCAAATAAACATTCTGAAGCGGATGAACCTGCTCTGGGGGAAACTTCCTTTACAAGTTTATACGATGCTTCATTAGATACAGGGCTCAGCGAAGCGGAGATTGTTGCACGTTGTGGGAGAGTATGGATGGATTGCAGTCTGGGTCAGCAAGAGTTTGGTAGGGATGAGCTGGGCTATGAATCCCCGATTGCTTCTCCATGGTTAGGTCGTGGAAGTATCTGCGGGAAACGTTGCATGCCGCTATGGGGTGAGTTGACAAAAGCCTCAGTTAGCTTGCTTGTTGGAAGACTCCGGGATGCAAACCCTGACCTCAGAGGATTGTGGGTACACGAGACCAATGCTCTATGGGAGGAAGATGTCAAACTTCTATCGTTTAACGCAATGGACCTAGATATAGAGTTGCTCGGCTCTTCGGAAAAATATTGCCCGGATCGGCCAACCTTGTATATCGAAACTGAGAAACTCGATGGGTTAGTGGAAAATCACTCACAAAAGGTTGGGTCAAGTGGGTTTACAGGAGTGAACGTGAATACCTTGAACCAAACCGAAGTAAATACTTTATTTCAGCATGTGGATTTCTACGAGGTGTCAAACTCGGCAGAGCACTCAAGTAAGAAATCGCAACAATTTAGTAATGCCTCTAGCGCAGAAGAAACCAACTCAAAGCAATGTGAATCACAGCCACTGGAATCATCACCGGATACAACAGGTAACCCAACCCCACCCACAGAAGCGGGTTCAGAGGAGCAAGAGCCAATTACCAGCGATCTTTTGCTCAAAATGAAAGCGACTTGGCCTATGCAGGATTTAGCCAATGCCTTCAAAGCGATGGCCCGCCAAGGTTGGGTTGAGGACGTCCCAGATAATGCTTTTCTGGAGCATTTCACGAACAGTATGCTCAAAGAGCCTGTTCCGCAGCAAACCCCGAAACTAAACTGGCTGGAATCAAAAAGCCTTCTTCATGCCGTAATGAAGATTCTAGAAATCACTCTGAGGGGAGTAAACCGGCACTTCTTACTGCACGGTGAGACCATGAGCCCTATTAATTCTGGGCTGAAACCGACCGAACAAAATCAAATGATTAAAGCCAGGGAATTGCTGAGGGAATTCCAACCTTAAGTATCCGCGCAAAAGTCCGCGATCGATCGCGGAACTTTCTGAGCCGACACCACATTTGCCAATAAGTATCTTCTTGACCCATGGCAGGACGTAAAGCGCCTGCGATTCTCACTGGAGTCAAGGAGTTACTTGTGACCCAACCAAATACACCCGTCTTCCTTTCCGAAACAGAAGCCGCCCAATACCTAAGCCTGTCTGTCAAGACACTCAGGCGTTGGCGTTTTGACCGGAAGGGCCCAGCTTACGCCAAACTCAATAACAAGTTGATACGTTACTCGCGTAGTGACCTGGATGAATGGATGCAGCAGCAGCGCGTCATCCACGATGACAGTTTATAGCCCTTGGGGTTGATTTGCCTGCGACTCTCTTCTGCAGGCGCAGCCGAAGTTGCGTCAGACCCCCCCCCCCGATACTTGGTTTTGTGGGCGGGTAATGGTGCAGGCAGTCAACACACCGCTTAGTTATTAATGCTAATAAAAATTATTTTGATTAGTAAATTTTTCTCAAAGGAGAACGTATGACTTCTAAAGCACAAACAGAGCAAAAAAAATTGACCATTGGGGATGAAAGTTCAGCCGAACCATCCCAAGGATCACACGACCCATCAGGAGAGCAAGAAATGTTGGAAGAACACACAGGGCCAGAGTCTCAACAGCCAGAATCGAAACCAGAGGTAGAGACACCGGATGACGAATTCGATTTGGAGTCAATCCGCATGACCCAGGATTATGGTAAGCAAATTATCGTCAAGAAATTGCTGACGACAGTGCCAGTCCGCAAGCCAAACAAGACCCAATTCTTCCGAACCCACCCTGAGTATCGAATGGATGTACATCTATTGAAATATGGGGAAACAGATGAACTTTATGTCGTCAAACCTGGTGTACTGGCAGCAGTATTCGAATTGGCAAAGCCATACCGCTTGGTCTTAGGGGTAGACCGTTTAGGTACGGTTTTCATTTGGCCCTTGGCAATCCCGGATGAAGAAAGACCAATGGATTGGCATAAGTCAGCAATGGAGGCAGATTTTGAAGCACAGAAAGGGTGGATCCGTATGGCTTCCAATCAGGCCTTGGGTGCTTATGAAATTTTTAAGGCGGTGGGCGAACTGTCGGAGCCTGATTGGCCGTTGGAGCCATGGAATAAGCTTGTGGGAGTCGGGTTCAGGCAGAAAATCATCGATACCCCGGAGCACATCATTATTCAAAAACTCCAGGGGTTGATGTGAATCTTGGGCTACAGGGACGATTTAGGCAGATTTGGGTTCTAGACTTTGAGTACCAAGAACTTAATGGAAATCACCCCGTAGTCCATTGCGTAGTTGCCCGCGAAGTGTTCAGCGGGCAGCTAATCCGTCAGTGGCTTTCCGGTGAAGTTGATACCCATTGCCCCATACCCCTTGGCGAAGATGTTTTGTATGTTGCCTATTTTGCGACAGCAGAGTTGAAATGCCATCTAGCATTAGACTGGCCCATGCCAGAAAATGTTTTGGATCTTTATGTAGAGTTTCGCTGCCTGACTAATGGGCTTACCCTACCAGCAGGAGCAAATCTACTGGGCGCGCTAGTTTACTTCGGTCTAACCGGCATTGCCTACGCAGAAAAGAAGTCCATGCGTGAGCTAGCTATCCGCGGTGCCCCATTCAGTAATGTGGAACGCATTGAACTAACAGATTATTGCCAGAGTGATGTAGAGGCTACATCGGCTTTGCTCACTCATCTGATGGGTGAGCGTGATCTCAATCAGGCTTTGCTGCGAGGCAGGTATATGCGTACCGCTGCTCGGGTAGAACATAATGGTATCCCCATCGATATAAAAACCTTAGTGAGGCTACAGAATAACTGGGATTCAATCAAGGAAGCCCTGATCAAACGTGTTGATGCGAATTATGGAGTTTTTGAAGGCAACACTTTTAAAATACAACGATTTGCTGCTTATCTGCAAAGCAATCGGATACCTTGGCCTAGGTTAACCTCAGGTGCTCTAGACCTCAAAGATGATACATTTCGTCAGATGGCGAAAGTGTATCCAAAACTCTCACCTCTCCGTGAACTCAGGCAGACACTGGGCCAAATGCGTCTCAATAAAATTCATGCGGGCAAAGATGATAGATCTCGAACGAACTTGAGCCCTTTCCGCAGCAAAACAGGCCGTAACCAACCAAGTACGACTAGTTATATCTTTGGCAGTTCTGTCTGGCTTAGAGGTTTGATCAAACCGGCCCCTGGGGCGGGTGTAGCTTACATTGACTGGTCACAGCAGGAATTTGGTATTGCTGCCGCACTCTCTGGAGATAGTGCGATGCAGGCAGCTTATCATTCTGGTGATCCTTATTTGAACTTTGCCAAACAAGCTGGTCTTGTACCCCCTGATGCAACCAAGCAAACTCACCCAGGGGAGCGTAACCTCTGCAAAGCCGCAGCCCTTGCTGTTCTATACGGAATGGGCCCGGCATCTTTGGCCGAGGGTATTAGCCAGCCTCTACCAATGGGCCGCGAACTCCTGGCAAATCACCGACGAACGTTCCCCGACTTTTGGAAATGGTCTGAAGGTGTAGTCAACCATGCAATGTTGCACCTTAAACTGTGGACCGTTTTTGGATGGTATATTCACTTGGAAAGACAGGCCAATGCTCGCAGCCTGCAAAACTTCCCAATGCAGGCTAATGGGAGCGAAATCTTGCGACTAGCTTGTTGCTATCTTGTCGAAGCTGGCATCCGAGTATGTGCTCCTGTCCATGATGCTGTGTTGATCGAAGCCCCGCTTAAAACACTAGATGATCAAATCAAACAAGCTAGGAAACTGATGGCTAAGGCTAGTAGGGACGTGCTGCAGGTCTTTGAACTTACGACAGATGTTGAGGTGTACCGGTATCCTGAGCGCTATTGCAACGGAGGCCGCGGTCGAGATTTCTGGGAAATGGTGATGGAGGAGTTGGACAAGGCACCAGAAGCTGGAGACACCCAGGTGGAGTAAAATTGCAACGCACCCCGAGCAAAATTGCAACGCACCCCGAGCAAAACTACAACCCCGGTCAATCTTTTTCTTTTTCTTTAATATCCATAAACATCAAATACAACCTCCCACATCTACTTGCATACCCAATTTTCAATTAAGCGAAGTTAAGTGATCAACATGCCTACAGAGCCCAAAAGTGATTTTTTTATACACCCCCAAATATCCCTAGCTTGGGTCCAAGCTCTCTCCAAATGTGGTTCCCTGTGCGTTCATGTTGGTATAGTGATGAGGTTTAGGCATTTGCTTGAGAAATCTGATACGATATCAGCTACTTCAAAGAAATTTGAGAGTTTTTTTGTTTCAAAGCATCAAAAGCTTAGAGCTCTTAAAAAGATGGAGCGGGCAGGGTTGATCCGAATAGAACAGCAACCCGGATCGAACCCAAAAGTAGTGGCGGTTGATCCTCTGCCACCAATTCTAGAGTGATGGACTTACTAACCGAAATACCATGGGAGTTTTTGTGGGGAAAAATCTAATATGTGCTGATAATCCAACCCAGAGACCCTGGGATTTAAAAGAAATCTGCGAGATGTTGGCAGGTGGCGAACCTCTCTCAAAAATTGCAGAAAGATATGGGCGATCCAAGCAGGCCCTATGGAAATGGCTTAACAATGACCAGGAGCGCAGAGCTGACTACGTTGCGGCCTTGGAAGGTCGCGGCTTTTTGCACCTGGAGCAGATTGAGAAACTAGCTGCAGACGTAGAGTCAGGCAGAATAGAGCCTCGAGCTGGAGATGTTGCAATCAGGGCCCGCACGTGGATAGCAGGTAGATTGAATCCGAGATTGCTCAGTGAAAGGTGGAGAGGGTCCTTGGAGGTTCAAAACAAAGATTTTGGTGACATGCATTTGGAGGCTTTGAAAAAGCTCGTAGAGCGGCGAAAGCAGGAATTAGCCACCCCACAGTCCGTGATGGTTGACGGTACGCGCGAATGAGTCTGAAAGGGTTAGAGATTCTAGCGCTGACTCAGGAACAGATTGTTTTGATAGGGGTGCCAAAAAAAGGACAGATTAGAGCAGAATTTCCCACAGATTGGTTGGGTATATGGTTGGGTAAACTGGAATACGGACAAAGATCAGG
>JACLAC010019972.1_pt1 | contig 10910 bp, 10 predicted proteins | sample 8027881 | NCBI WGS metagenome assembly JACLAC01 (sample SAMN15725517, study PRJNA655200) | protist metagenome | isolation source: fluorescence activated cell sorting (FACS) single amplified genomes of... | place: Spain: Blaines Bay Microbial Observatory, Mediterranean Sea | collected 2016-01-19 | reverse complement strand
TGGGCGTACAGATTCCACTGGCCCAAGGTCCATCAGAATTATGTGGTCGTCCTCATGGTGTATTGCACTGTCGAGAGCTGCGGTCAGCTTGGCATGCCTCATACGGCTCAAAGAGCACTGGAAAACCGAAAGCTGTAGCCATTCACCGTAGCCCTTCATGATTCGGAACACGCGTCTCCAGCGCTTCGGGTCGGCGATGTCATAGGAGACAATGTAGAGGCGTTCGTTCATTACTCACCTCGTCGTGAAATTCGGGTAGTCCGGCGTCTCACCCATCAGAAAACGCGCGAAAAGGCGGGCCTGCACCTCTAAAAGACGTCGGTAGCTCAAGCGGTATCCGAACAGTGGATGCGTGACTTTTTGCTGTAACCTGCGCTCGAATGCCGCAATGAACCGCTTCCGGCCGTCAGGGCGTAGATTTACAGCACCGGCGGCACGTACGAAATCCGTGGGCCTTGCCTCCCCGTTATTTACGGCCTGAAGCACACTGGAATCGGCGATAAGTGGACGAAAAGGCTCCATCAGGTCCAGAGCGAGAGCGGGTCGGCCGTACCGCGACTGATGATAGAAGCCGCAAAAAGGATCCAGACCAACGGCTCCAAGGACTACGCTCCAGGTGCGAGTCAATAGCGCGTAAGCGTAGGACAACAAAGCATTGATGGGATCAGCAGGCGGGCGGCGATTGCGCTTGGCGAAATCAAAGGTTAGCCCCTCTTCGGGGTTCTCAGCAGAACGCAGCAAATTGGGTAGGTTGCCGAAGTACCTCGAGGCGGCCGCGCCCTCAACCCCGAGCAGTTCAGAGATGCTCGCCGCACGCCTAGCATGTCGAACATCACGCATCATTCCCGACAGTACGTTCGTAGCGGCGACATCGCCTTTCCAGTTACGTCGCAGCAACGTGCGCGCGTTTTGAATCTTAGCAACCACAAGGCCTCTGGCGATGCGCAGACACGCCTGCTCGTCAAAGCTTGCGCGATACTGGGCGGCGCGAAGTTCTGCATTCTTGTGCCCATTGCCGACGGAGTGACCAAGAAACCAACCTCCGAAGCTATGCCAGGTCACTGGGATTTCTCTGTACATGAGTTCGTGAAGTGTGGGCGTGGTGACATACACATTGCCGAACAGCACAAGTTGGGAAACCTCGGCCAATCGTGCGGTAGCGACCTTCTCATCCTTCACGCTGACTACGAGCGTCTCCCCGCTTTTGGCGACCTTGGCGCCTGTGGCCTGTACATATAGGGGGAACGCCTCCTCGGCGGCGACCGCCAGGGGACGCACAGCGATGGGTTGAGTGCCCCGAAAATAGTTCACCTCATCGGGTAGGCAAATCCCTACTAAGGAGCACCGGGGACACTTTGGGCTGTCTTCCAACGGCGGCGGAATTTTTCCGTGCGCGGCAGTTAATCGCAGACCTTCGATGGCATGGCGGGTAAGTCGACGCAACTCAGCATCGAAGGGCACATTCACCCGCTCACGACTCGAAATATAGTAGAGGACACCCGAGTCGCAATCGTAACCATGCTCCTCAAGCAACATGCCCTGAACGCAGAGCTGAACCCGTTCCGGGTCGTATGCGTCTCGCTCTACGTGCGGCCGCTTTCCGCGCTTGTAGTCTACCGGGACGACCTTGCCGTCTGAGACTTCCACCAGGTCCAGAGTAGCAATGAGCCCCAAGCTGTTGGACGACAGTGTGACGGATCGAGCATGTAACCGATCGTCGGGCTCCAGCTCGGCGGAAGGCGGCAGCGAGCGTGACTCGCGATTAACCCTCCTGTGGCCGTGGGAGCCCTCGACAGTATCCGCTGACTCGGCCCACTCGCCCTGGACCCACTCAAGATATGCGAGCCGTGGACAGTAGACGTATTCATTGATCATTCTGGCGGGAAGTGGGGGCTGGCCATCGGCCAGCTCTGGGAATGGCAGATTGAGCTCTTGTTGTTGCATGGGTTCCTCCCGGGATGTTCGCCGTGAATTGGGAACCGATTGATTTCAAAAGCTTAGTCCAAGGCGCAGGCCTTGCTTGCATGACCAAAGGTATCCCCCCAGCAGATCGCCGGGGATTACGGGATTCGTTTCGCTACGAGAGGTAAACCGGCGATACCTTCAACTACACCCCAGCAAATTGCTAGGGAACACCTCGTTCTGATCATGCTGGCGAATCACGTCAACGACGCTTCAACTACACCCCAGCAAATTGCTAGGGAACACCCGGCGAACTCAAGCCTGACTGGCCGCGGTATGGGCTGCTTCAACTACACCCCAGCAAATTGCTAGGGAACACACCCGCTCTGTGTGCTGAGCCCGGAGCTCATTTGGGGTGCTTCAACTACACCCCAGCAAATTGCTAGGGAACACGGCCCTCTCCAGATGCTTAGCGTTGGCGCCATTTCTCAGCCAATTTTCGAGCGGTACAAACATTCGAGTCATCTGCGTCGTTTTCACCTCCATTGCCCTCCTCAAACCTGAGCTTAACTGTCTGTTTTCATTGTCAATCAGTTAAATCGAGCGCTCCCTAGGAACCAGTGCGCCACCGGAGCGCTCGCAAACAGTCAGCAACCCCATTCCGATACCGCTACCGGCGCCGAGGCATAGTGGCCCCACAACGGGCTCCCGAAAGCGAATGCTGAGATGAGTTCGCGGATACTCCTTCAAATGGCTCGGTACACGGTAATCTCCAACTGGAAATACGCCGGACAGCTGCGCCGCCGGCTCAAAGTCCACTGCCTCCACTAACTCCTCGGGGATATCGGCATGCTGTAGCATCCGACGTGCTGCGCGGGCGGGGCGGGGCTTACCACGCCGTGTATCAAAACCAGGCAAGACCACTGGCGTTGCCGTCGTCCACTTCTGCGCCTTCCCATTGTATCGCCACAGAACCGGGTCATCAGCAGCAGTGGGTATCAACATAGCTACAGGATCGGCCGCGCCCAGAGGGCACAGGTCAGCTCCTCCCAGCCTATAGAGCACTGCCATCCAGTCATCCTCGGGAACATGCTCGCTGCAGGCGAGCAAGACTCTGCGGATGCGCCCGTCTGCCCATTCATGCCCCACGTTGGGCGCAGGCCACACCTGGATACGTCCGTCTCCGCCGTGGCCCATCAGCTCACGGATGCGTCGCTTGTCGAGACCCGCCCGCTGTGCAGCAAGGTGTACCGCGTGACGCACCATCGCGGCGACTACCATGCCGTTGTCGCCCGATGCCGACCAGGGCTCATCATCGAGCGTCCGCAGCGCGAATCCAACGCTTCTCCGTGTAGGGAGTGCGAGCGGCGACCGGTACCCTTTGAGCAAGTGCCTCGGCTCCAGCACACCAGTAACGGTGCTGGATCCCACGCGTCGCCGAAACGCGTTGTAGCGTTTATCAAGCACTTGCAGAACCCCGGGGTACGGGATCTTAAGTCGGTTCTGAGCATTAGCTGCAGGCTCATGCCGCAGTCCCTGCAGTTCCGGTATTTGTGCGGAGTACCGTACCGTGACCCAGGCTAGGTCGACACCTTGCCCGAGAGCCGTGACACCGGAGCAACTAGCTTCTAGCTTCGGAAGGTGGCTCTCAGTATCTCTACCCGCCGCCCAAACATAGTGCACCGGCGCGTCCAGACGCCAACCTGCGCGTTCACGTAGCGTACGTTGACTAGCAATGGCGTCGCGTGCCTTCCGCGCTCGCCCTTCCGAAAAATGCTTCACCACATTGTCACCGTCATTGTTTGGAACTGACGAGCGCACGACCGACCGGAGTTGTGGATGAGGCGCCCAAATCGTGGGGGCGGGCAGCAACGCGAGGTGCTCAAGAGCCTTATCTGCAGCTCCAGCTAGCGAACGGCGCGCGGATGCCACAAGAGCTTGATACAGTCGCAAGGGGGAAGGAGGCCAATCGTCACCATGGTATGACGCGCTCGCGGTGTCCTCGGTCAACCAGCGCACGGTGAACGTGAGGTAGCCCATGACACTACTCCCCGGATTCCTTCTTCTTGAGCTGCTGTTTGCCCTTCGTCGTATCGAAGGTGACCACCCTCTTGACACCGATTGGAATGCCTAACTCCTTCTGTACGGCTTTCGCTGCTGTGCGAAGGAACGCCGCAGTGTCCTTTGCGTCAAGAGAAATTCGCATCCGCGAGCCGTCCGCGTGGACAATTTCTACATCTGGGTCACCTGCCGGCACCATCCAGCATCCGGAGCGCAATTGATAATCACGCGCACCGTAGAGCAGGCCCACCAAGGCGAGGCCAAACGCGTACGTAGCAATTAAGTCTCCACCGGTTTCATCACGAAGTGAACGCACGGCACCCAGATGGATGGAGGCCGACTGAATGATATCTCCTCGCACAACAACGCCGCCGTGCTGATCTACCGATGGCGTCGGAGCGAACCCCACTTCGGCACCGCGTTTCCACTCGGTCTCGCCGAAACCGAACGCCTTGCGACTAAATGCGCCAGAGAATTGAGCGGAGCGCGTAAAAATTTGAATGTCGTGCGCCACTATCTCGGCACGGATAGCACGCGGAATTTTCACTTGCGTGTCTCGAGAATCCCACGCGCCATAGACCAGAGAGGTGGGTCCAAGGCGGGCGATGGGCCCGCAATTGCCCCGCGCGAATTCCTCGAAGGCATCATGAATCTCAGATTCCATATCGGTACACCGTACCGCAGCATCGGCAAGGCGATGGCTGAGATCTGTGAGGCGCATAGATTCCACACCCGCCTTGACTACGATCTGGGGCACGGTGTCGTCGAAGGCGCCGCCAAAGATCGTTTCCATTCGATTTGCTTGAGATTGGACCGAATCAAGCGAGGCGGCCAGGGTGCCGTCGTGCAACCGGTTTACCGTATACGGGGTTCCGTGACTAGGCGCACCAGTTGTCGGAGCTGCATAAGTGGGGGGAAAGATCGGCAATTCCCGTCCCTCGACAGGCTCGAGCTTTTGACGATAAACGAGAGCGACGTGGGTCGGATCGGAGAGAATGCTGTCTATGCTCATAAGATCTCCTACATGATCGCTGCAGCACGGAGAATCGTGTTGCTGCCAGCCTTGTCGGTGGAAACGTGATGTCGCGCGAGTGACAAGTGGCTACCACCCGCAAATGCGAGACGTGCGATTGCATAAGGAGCAGGTCGCCACGTGTGATAGGTGAAACCGCTGAATCGATCCCCTCCGAGTGGAAACCCTTGGAGGCCGACAAATGCCATCAACTCGACCAACGGGCGGCAAAGCATCTGGTAGTTTCTATGCACGTTGAGTGACCAGCCAATGTTCAGCGCATTCCATGTGCCCTGGCAGTCCACGCCGAGACGGCCCGTGGTTTCCGTAGCCGCAGTGAGCCAGTCTTTGGGATCGGCCTTGCCCGCCGCCTTAATAAGGTTGCCTAAAACTGTCTTCTCCGATTGCTGACCCGCCCAAAGTTTCATACCGGGATTCAGCCCCCAGGGCTGCCACCAATCAAGACTGAGGGTGTTTAAGTCCGAGGTAGCCGCTTCGTTGGCCTCTACGGTCAACGCGTTAACGTCGACGGCATCAACCAAAGCGTCTGGACAAACAAAAGTGGTCTCACCACCGCGCTCACAGAAACCCGTCTCCAGCAGGGCATCGATGCGACTTCCCCAGTACGCGAACCCCGCGCAGGCAAGTACCTCACCAGGGTTGCGGGTGTCGATGGGCCACTCCACCTCAACTACCCTTGAAAGTGTGCCCGGCAGAGACCCAGGCATCCGCACATTTCACAAGAGCTTCCAACCACGCGAGTGTCCAGGTGCCGTAGGCCGCCTGCAGCCGCGCGTAGCGCTGCTCGACCTCATCGGCTACACGCGCTCCCTGGGAAGTCGGCAGGTCGCGGTCCCATTGCCGTGGGTCGCTGAAGCCGGGACGGGCGAAGCCGTGGTGAGCAGAGATCAGGTGCAAGGTCAGATCACGTAAGCACCTGTCATCCCCCACAGGAAGCGCACGGTCAGCATCAACCAAAGACGCGAACTCGTGCCGGAAACCTCCGAGGAGCGCCGGCCGCATGACTCCGCTAGTGGACTTCGCAAGAGGGGGCTTGTCGCGATTGCCAGCGGCACGCTGCCAGATAACACGCCGCTTGCCACTGTCATGCCACGCGCCGGCGGCCTCGACGGCGCCCGCGATGTCCTCGGGGAGATTGAGCGCGCGGGCGAGCCGCCCTGCCGCCTCCCCCACGGCGACGTCGTGCTCTTCCACCGTCTGGACGCGGATCGCCAGACGAGACACATCCGACTCAGCGTTAAGAGCAACCTCGCCAAGCCGTTCGCGGGCATAAACCCTCCAGCGCCGCTCTGCTTCTTCTTCATCGGGATCATGGAGTGAGATGCGAAGGCGCACCGCACTACTGACCCAAGGCGGCAATTCAATGTCAGGGTCGCCCTTTGTCTCCTCGTAGCGCAGTCGCACGTCAGTATCAGCATGATCGCTCACTGGGCTTGCGGAGCTGCCATCAAGGAGACCATCACCGGATAGGCCGCCAGCCTTGCTGTTGATTAAAAGCGTCGAAAAGGCCAACCCCCGCTCCGACAACTCATTGGGATCGCGAATCCGCAAGGCAGAAACTTCACCGGAGGCATTGCGTAGTACGCAGGGCAAGGTGCCAACGCGTTCAATGATTTTGCCGAGATGATCTAGGGTCTCTTTTACGACTGGAACCTGGACCAACTCATCAGGGAGAGGGGGGGAACAGTCCAAGCACGTCGCGAGCTATGTCATCTCCCGCATCTACCACTTTCTCGACATCCTCGCGCCAGAGCAGTTGCAGCTCGGGTGGGTCCGAGTTCTCGATGACACCCCGAAGGAAAATCCCAATGTCGGCACGCGAGATCGCCGCAGACGTTGCTGCCAACAACTCCACACGGTCGCCGGTCAGGGGTGCAATGGTCGGGCCGGGAGAGGATGCTGCAAGACGTTTCTCAGGATCTATAGCCAGAAGGACGGCGGGTGACGCATCGCAGCACTCTTCGAGCAAACTTCTGGTGGCATCGCAGATGACCGCGAGGCGCTCGCGATAAGTGTATTTCTCAGGGACCTTTGTGGAGTTAACGGCGACGTCGGACTTTGCGAACACCACTTGCACTTCCGTGTCAGTCCGCAGGCCCGCTCGATTCACGCGACCGAAGCGCTGAATCATGGACTCCATAGGCGCGAGGTCCATGACAGCGTGGTCCGCATCGAGATCGACTCCAACCTCGCCGGCTGATGTGGAGACGAGGAATACGCTCGGGAGGGTGTCGTCACGGACACGGTCGGGCACGAATCGCTGCCAGACAGAACTCTCGACCAGCTTGCGTCGCTCGAATCCACGCAAGGTGCCGGTCAGCAGAGCGACACGCCCATCTTCGCCTTTGCCAAGCACCTTTTTGAGCGCTTGATGCACTGCGCGGGCCTCCTTGACCTCGCGGCAATACACGAGAACGGCCCCGGCTTCGATGAGCGCTGCCCGCTCTACGATCATATCGCGGCACCTACCCTTTGTTTCGTGCAGGACCAACCGCTTAACCGCGCGCAGGCGCCTGGAAAAACGCTCATCGGCGAGGTCGCTTGCTTTGTGAAACTCCGAGCCCAAACGTTCCGGCGTGGCCGACATCGTCATTGTGCGAAAAGCCGGGCGCCATGCGGGACTCTGCAAAGCAGTCACACGGCGCAATAGTGCGCCCATTGCTGGCGAGAGATGAGACTCGTCAAGGAAAACCGCAGTGTCGACACCGAGCAGCCCGGCGTGAAGCGAGCGTCGTGAACGCCCATCGCCATAGCCTGAGAACAGGAGCCTTGAACCGAGCATGTCCACCGTTCCGATGATTACGGTGGGGCGAGCTGGATCGATGCGCCACTCGCCAGTGTCAGCGAGACCTCCCCGGAGGACACCAACAGCGACCGGCGAAGATCCTGTGGGCAGCGCAACACGCTCTAAGAACCGCTCTGCCAATTTAGGTATCGCGGCAATGCGCTCGACCCACCCTCCGATTGTTTTCGCAGTCTGGTCCACGATAGTACGGCGGTCTACGACATAGGCGAGACGCACGGGCAACGGCGCGCCCTCGGCGAGGGCCAGCAAGTAGAGCAGGACAGCGCTCGTCTTGCCGAGCCCCGTCGGAATAGGCAGGCTGTCCGGTACGTTACCCGTTCGGAACTGGGCGTAAAGACGGATCTGCCAGGGGTAAGGCGCATTCCCCGTCAGTGCGTGGAAGTGTGGGACGCTTCCACCCATCTCGGTGCCTTTCTTATCCATCGTCCACGCGCAGTGTTGACCAGGACCAAACAACTAACTTCGGTGGTCGAGAACGACGAACAGTCGATCAGCTCGAAGCCCGATCGTCTCTCAACTGTACTTTACGACGTCATACCGTCCAAGGCACTCTGATAGCGAGGTGTGCTGAGGGCAGGGAACTGAAAAATCGCATTCTGCTAACTAAATCACCCGAAGACGGGGCGCGGGTTCAAGCGGTCATGCACTTTCCGACCAACGAGCATTTGCGACAGTCTTGGTACTCGGTACAGGTGGCCGACGGCGCGCTTAAGGAGCTAGGTCCTGGTGAAACCGTTCAGCTCAGCGGGGAAATGTTGGCAGACCTGATCGACGCACCCTCTTTTGAAGAATTAAGGCGTCAGACGGCAAATTCTATAAAGAAGGGAGTGGTCGCTGGCGAAATTCTGGCGAGCATCTACCTCATGGACCGGTTCGAGATGCCAGAGCCGAGCATCCGGAAAGCGGTACACATAGCACAGCGATTCGCTGCGAACACCGAATACGGCGACTCTACACCGATGCTTCGGTCACGAAGGAAGGCTAGGGACGCATTCAGAGAGTTCAAGACCGTCGCCCATCTATGGGCCGCATTTCGACTCAATCGAGTTTATCGCTTCGCAGAGGACCGCGCGTTGTTCTCCGAACAGCTACCACTCTTTCTCGAGGTGAGTGCCGGGCTTCTTGAATTCGGAAAGTGCTTCATCCCATACCGAGCGAGACCTGCAGAGCCAATACTGCCGCCGGATGCAATGTGGGAGCTCCCAGCAGGCACCGTGATTCGGAATCTCAAGAGCGAATCGTTTCCAACGCGACTGCGGAGTCTGCTGGAAGATTACGACCCCAGCGAGTACCAGTACTGACCCAACATCCATATCGAATTGACTGGGATATACCCCCGTAGCCCAGTACCGAACGCTTGCGGCTCCACCTACGCTCGGATTCGTCTAACAACGAGTGAGGTGCTCCTGTGACGTACAAACTTCCCGAGACTGGATATCTCCGACTTCGCCAGATTATTGGCGACTCAAAATGCGAGCCACCGATCCCCGCAATCATCCCGGTGAGCAAATCCACTTGGTGGGCGGGCGTGAAATCGGGCCGATTTCCCGCCCCAGTCCGAACGCTGGGCCCCCGCATCGCGGCGTGGAGGGTTGAGGAGATCCGCTCGCTGATTGAACAAACACCAGCCTAGGGGGGCCAGAATCATGACACTTTGGGCTTTTCGAGACGCAATTCGAGCCAACGGGTTAATACCCCCCGACACAATCATTTCTGGAGTGCTGCATCGGTTTCCTGGCCTCGGAAAAAGCGGTGCAAACACCGCCGGCTGGTGTCTCCTCTTCAACGATAGTACTGGAGGATGTGTCGGCGACTGGTCTACGGGATTCTCTGCGCCCTGGCAGGCGAGACACGACGCAGCGTATTCACCTGCGGAAAGCGCTGTCTTTACCCGCAGCGTTCAGGCTAGGAGGGAGCGGACCGAGTCCGAACGCCGAGCCTGCCTGACCGAAGCCACCGACGGGGCCGGCGCAATCTGGCGCAACGCGACATCTCCTACTATGGTTGCTGCAATAGACGCCGGGAATCCCCGGTCGGTCGCCTGTGCCCTCCAGCAGCGCAGTCCCGCCTGCGTTGAACGGGCACAAGGCTATATGCGGAAAACAGGGCGACTTCCAAAGTTTTCGGAAAAAAAATGTAACGGCGGTGCGGGTTTGTCGAAGCCCAATACGCTCGCTGAACTCGCCGTTCACCACGCTCTCGTAAAAAAGCCACAGGAAACGGCGGCGTGAGCGTTGTGAATTCGCTGTTAGAGCGCCTAGATGCGGTGCGAGAGCGCAGTTCTGGTCATTGGTTTGCGCGCTGCCCAGCGCACGACGACCAATCACCGTCGTTATCGATTGAGGAAACCGACGAGGGCCGCATACTTATCCATTGCTTTGCCGGGTGCCGTCCGCTCTCGGTGATGAACGCGGTCGGGCTCTCAATGTCTGACCTTTTCCCTACGCCGCCGGGCGATACGAAGCCGTGCAAACCCAGATGGACCTATCGTGAGCTGCTGGAGGTGGCGTACCGAGAGGCAACCATCTGCGCCCAGGCAGCTCAGGAATGCGCGATGGGGCGCAACCTTAGCTACGAAGACGCGAAGCGTGCATGGAAGGCGTCAGAGCGCATTTTCAAGGTTCTAGAGGTGATCCGTGCGCGACCGTATTGATGACGTTAGCAAGGGTATCGATAGCTACCAGTCGCCCAGCCTGGTCGTGCGCAGTCTCGGGGCGGTCGAAATGATGGCGGTGAGGTGGCTGTGGCGTAATCGTCTAGCGCGCGGTGTATTGACGTTGAACGCGGGTCCACCGGGGGCGGGCAAGTCCACATGGCTGGTGGACTGTGTGGCTCGCACCACGGTGGGCGCTGATTGGCCAGACGGTGCGCCGTGCGAGAGGGAGCGTTGTCTCTTGCTCTCCTCGGAAGACGATCCCGCTCGCACTCTCAAACCCAGAGTCATTGCCGCGGGCGGTGACCCGGACATGATTACCTTGATCGAGGGTGTTCGACTCCCCCAGGGCGGCCGAGCTGCTTTCTCTCTCGCTTCCAACATTGAGCTTCTCAAGGAGGAAGCTAGGAGAGTCGGTAGTGTTGGGATCATCGGGATTGATGTTCTCAACTCGT
>JACLAC010016613.1_pt1 | contig 10912 bp, 9 predicted proteins | sample 8027881 | NCBI WGS metagenome assembly JACLAC01 (sample SAMN15725517, study PRJNA655200) | protist metagenome | isolation source: fluorescence activated cell sorting (FACS) single amplified genomes of... | place: Spain: Blaines Bay Microbial Observatory, Mediterranean Sea | collected 2016-01-19 | reverse complement strand
CCGATAAGATCTCGGAAGTTGAATTGAGTGAACAGCTGGGGGTCAGCCGAACTCCCGTACGTGAAGCCATTCGTACTCTGGAACTTCACGGCTTCATTGAAGTCCATCCGAAAAATGGGACCTACATCGCTAGCTTTGACTCAGAGGAGCTACAGGATGGCCTTCATGTTCGAGTTGCTTTGGAGGAATTGGCACTTAAACAGGCCTTGGAGAGGATGAATTCCAGAGATTGGCAAAGGCACTGTGATCGTCTCGAACGCTTGATTCAATCCATGTTTGCCGCCGCTGATGAGCTGGACCCTGTCTCAGATATCGAACTCGATATGGAATTTCATACGTTGATGATGGACGCTGCACAAAATCGGATTCTCAGCCGAAGTTGGAAGCTTTCAGGAGCCTCTAACTTCATTTGGTCCTTGGAGCATGTGCTTTACCCACATACCAAAAATGAACTGAGCGAACATGCCAATCGACATGTCTCATTGTTGGAAGTCTTGAGGGTCAGAAACTTGGAAGCCTGCTTGGATGCACTCAGGCATCACATTCTTCGCAAAATTAATGACATCCAGATTGTTGGTACCGAACAAGATCTTCAAAATGCTTAGCAAGAAAGGATTTCACTTTAGTTTTTTGTTGCCTCGTTTTGATTGAGCATTCCTGGACCGAAGATTCCGAGTATAACACAAAAAACAACGATCAACCCCAAAGCCCCTTGCAGACCAATCAATTCGGCCAAAAATCCAATCGTCGGTGGTCCTAATAAAAACCCACAGTAACCCAAAGTAGCAACTCCAGCGATTCCAGTCCCAGCAGAGACACCAGGAATACGGCTCGCCTCTCCAAACATGATTGGGACAATGTTTGCCAAACCAAACCCCAAGCAAGCAAAACCGAGCCACGCTGAGAAGGTTGTCCCCCACACAAGCCCAATACCTAACCCGACGGCCCCAAGTGCAGCAGTGAACCTGACGAGTTGAACTCTGCCTACCTTAAGGATCACCCAATCACCGGTCAGTCTGCCGACCATCATTGTCATTGTAAAGATCGTGAAGGTCAGCGCAGCTTGGCTTGGTGAGGCTCCAAGGACTGAGCGTGAATAGATTGCCGACCAGTCCACAGCAGTACCCTCTGAAACCATTCCTAGCAAACACAAAAGACCAAGTGAAAGAACTTTGCCAGAGGGTCTCACCAGTAATGGAGTTTTTTCACCTTTTTCTTCCTGACTGGAGGGAATCATTGAAAAGGATGAAGCTCCAAGCATCATCGTCAAAATCAAAGAGGAGAATGCTACGTGTTGGAGAGGTGTAAAACCCATAGTCAGGGCAAAAGTTGCTGTCGCTCCTCCGGTCATTGCTCCTAGACTCCAGAGTCCATGGAAAGATGACATGATGGGCTTTTCCATTCCATTTTCCACAATCACTGCCTGAGCGTTCATTGCTACATCCATAGTTCCAATACCTGCTCCAGCAATGATCAGAACGAGGATGATTATCGGAATCTGATCCAGCCAAAAAACCAAAGGAAGCAATAAAATCAGCAGACACCCTCCCACAATCACTGGAAGGCGGCTGCCAAATGAGTGGATCACCCTCCCAGCAACAAGCATCATCGTGACTGCACCGATGGCATGACACAGCAACAACAACCCCATTTCTGCTTCAGTTAGTTGGAACTTATTTTGAAGCCAAGGAAGGTGGGGTGCGATCGAGGCAAACCCCATCCCGTTTGTAAAGAAAATAAACGAAATGGCTAGGCGTGCCTTGCGGAAAGACACCGCAGAATTATGCAAAGTTTCTTTTGTTCTGGAGTGAGGAAAGTAGAGAAGGATAAGCGCAACAGATTTTTATGTAGTTCTGAATTCAAGAACCAAGCTTTTTGTTGCGCTTGCTCTGGGGAGGATGAAAATTATTTTGGATCTTGCAATCCGTAGGTGGAGAAACCTCTCATAGTTTCATCAATCTGCGAATCTGTCAGAATGTTTGGCCCACCAATCAACAAGCTATGATAATACTGCTTCGATATGGTCTCCAGTTCAACAGCCAGCCACATTGCTTTATCCAACGAAGTTCCTGTTGCAATCATCCCGTGATTCGCCAGTAAGCAGCAATTTCTGTCCTCCAAAGCCTTTAAAGCATATTGTGACAGCTCTTCTGTACCGTATCGGGCATACGGAGCACAACGAATCGTCGGTCCCCCTGCCGCTGCAATCATATAGTGGCAGGCTGGTATTCCCCGACCCGTGATCGCAATCGTGGTCGCATACGTTGAGTGAGTGTGGACTACCCCATTCAATTGTGGGCGTGACTTGATGATGTCCAGATGAAAGCGCCACTCTGTTGATGGCTTCATTGGGCCTTCCCAACTTCCGTATTCTCTCTCTAAGGGCATAGAAGCAATCATTTCTGGTTTCAATTGCTCGTACGGAATCCCGCTGGGAGTGATCAACATCTGGTTCTTGTACCTAGCAGAGATATTCCCAGAAGTACCTTGGTTGAGCCCTGCAGCGTTCATCCAGAGACACTTATCAATGATTGCTTGTCGTAATTCTTTCTCGGCCTTGGTCATGGAAATGTTGCTCCAAATTGAGGTTAATTGAATCTTAACTCAGTGCTTGAGTCAAAGATAATTACAATTTATCAAAAATGACTAAATTCTATTTTTCAGCAGATGATCCACTAACTCCACAAATCCAAACCCGCTTTCTTGGCGCGTCACCCAAGTTGGGGGGTGTTGCAGTTGTTTTTTGAAATTTTGCACATTGGCCACGCCAACAGCATTTGGGAAGTACTGAAACATCGGTTCGTCATTCGGGCTATCACCAACAAAAATAAACTTCTCTCGTTGTTCGCTCAATTTGAAACCCAATTGTGAACTGACAAACAATTGGCATGTCGAGAGCTTATCATAATCACCGAACCAACCGTTGACGTGAATTGATGAGATTTTGGCAACAGCACCAGCGTCTTCAAATATTTTTTTTATCTTCAGTACCGATTCGTTTGGAAGAGGAGCTACATCTTCACAAAAGTCTACCGCCAAATCTGCTTCCCTGTAGGCCTGATCTGCACTGATTGCTGAACAAGGAACCTTTTGGAGAATTTCCTTTTTGATTGTTGAGAGTTTTGTCTGGTCTTCGAGACGTTGCGCTTCACTCCTAACATAACATCTGTACATCTTCGCAGCCTTTCGATCGTAAGCAAAATAGAACGCCCCGTTTTCTCCCACAACTCCATCAACTGGCCAGAAGCGCGCAATCATATCACACCACCCAGCTGGTCGACCTGTGATGGGTATGGTGACTAAGCCAGCTTGTTGAAGCTTTTCAATGGCAAGGTATGCTGCTCCTTCTAAGCGACCATCAGTGGTCACTGTGTCATCAATGTCGAAAAAAACTCCCCGAAGATTTTGACAAACTTCTGATGGAATATGATTGATCAGGCGCAATTCATTTCCTCTGAGGCGAAATCTTCTAATAATCCAGCATCAGCAGCAATATCCAGGAAAGAGAAGCGGTTCCGCATCTCTCGACAATGGACAATCGCATCGCGATACAGGTCCGCATCTACTCCAAGCTCCTTGTAGTTGACAGGCCCACCGGAGGACTTCAGCATCTCTTCCATTTCATCGACTGAAATCAAAAATGGCTGCACTTCGTCTTTCAGTTCTGTCCATATTTCCTGCAATCTCTCATTAGCCTGCTCCAAGGACGCACCCTCAAAAGACTTCTTGGCAAACTCATCTCTGCACTGTTTGGCTATTCCTTTGCCCATACGCCTTTCCATATCCGGCAGATCAATGACGGTTGACTTCAGCGTCGGTGGTTTATCAGAACTGAGCAACTTACTTTGAAGTCTGGCCATCGTTAGCGACGCCACACCCACTTGTTGTCCATGAAGAGTTCCAGGGTGCCGATCTCCAGCGAAGCAATCTATGTAATGAGAAATCTGGTGTTCACCCATTGAGCCTGCGTTGGAAACCCCAGAGAATGAAACCCCCAAGCCCCCCAATGTGAGAACTCTGTGTAGGTATCCCATGGCCTCAATATCCCCCTTTGGCAGTTGTCCAGCACGGGAATTCAGTTCAGGCTCATCTTGCTCTTGAATAATGTAAGGAGATTGGAGATAGAGCGTTCCCAATAAACTGTGAGAAAGCCACCAGTCAACTTGGGCGACTGACCGACATAAACAATCTCCAAAACCAGAGGCTGCCAAATAGGGTGGTGCTGAAGCAGACACACTTAGATCGACAAAAAAACCGGCTGGTGCATGTGATGGTAATGAAATCTTAAGTCCAGAATCCAATCGCATTGAGGCTGTAGCAGAAGTATAACCATTCATTGAACCGGAGGTCGCGAAGACCGCATACTGCTGGCCATTCAGCATTGTTGAATGTTTACAAATGTCATTTACTGTTCCTGAGCCGCAAGCAACCACACCGTCAAACGAACTAAATTTTGGCCTCAACCCCTCAACGAAACTCAGGTCAGCATGAGGATGATCAAGAATCATCACCTCCATTTCACCTGATGCCCTGAAGGCATTTTCTATCCTTTTTCCAAGAACTTTGTGGGTAGTCTCATCACAGACAAGCAATAAATTTTTGCTCAAACCAATTTGACTTAGGAGTTCAACCTCTTTTCCCTCTAGGCTCTTTTTGATTATGATCGATTCAAAAGGTACCGACGCCAGTTCCTGTGTCTCGGGATTCATCCATCTACCGGCAACCAGGTCGTCAATTAATTCCGTCCAGTTGTCCATACTTTACAATTTTCAATCAGTTAGGTTTTTTGAAATATTTCTCAGTGTAGAGATTGACCTCTCAAGAACTTTCTGACTTTGTTAGAGCCTAAAGCCCTGGTTGATCATGTAAAACTATCGGCAGAGCAAACACCTTTAGCGAACAAATGCCTCATGGAGGCCTCCATCCACGTTCAGCAATTGTCCTGTTGTTCTAGAAAGTCGCTCTGAGGCCATTAGAAACAGAGCCTCTGCCTGATGATCTGCGGAAATTTCTGTTTTCAGCAGAGTCCGCTGGGCATAGAAAGTAGCCAGGCGATCTCTCAATATTTCCGTATCTTCTTCTTTATTGAACGGTAATTGATACTTCGCGAGGGATGATATAACCCGATCCCTGGGAAACATACTGCTACCGGCAAGGACAGTCGCTGGAGCCAAGGCATTCACGCGAACTAATGGAGCTAGTTGAATAGCTAATTCACGCACAAGATGATTCAGGGCAGCTTTGGAACTGTCATAAGCCAAGCTTCCAGCCTTACTGACCGTCGCATTTACTGAAGAAGTTAGGATCAAATTTACTGGAAGCCCCTGTCGTAGCCAAACTTGCTGTGCCTCCTCAGCAACCATCGCAGGACCAATTACATTCACATCATAGGTCTGACGCCATTGACTATCGGAAATTCGACCAACATCATCCGGAGGAAAGAAAATTCCAGCAGTGACGATGAGTGTATCCATTCCGCCATAGGCCAGGACAACATCATTAAGCAAGCGACGAACACTTTCTCTGTCCGTCATATTTACTGTTCGGGCGAGGGTGGGGCCACATGAACTCAATCCAGTCCCAGCGACTCCAATTCCCAAACCAACTTTCTGTACCAATTCATCTGCGGTTTTTGCCGAACTAGAGGAATCGAAGTCAGCACAAACCACATGTGCACCTTCTTTCAGAAGTCGATGACAGGTAGCTTTTCCAATTCCAGAGCCTGCCCCTATAACAACAGCCACCTGTCTGGACATTTCCTGTTCTGGGGGCATTCGTCGAAGTTTCGCTTCCTCCAGAAGCCAATACTCGATATCAAAGGCTTCTTGCTGATCTATAGCTACATACTCATCCACAGCCTCCGCACCGCGCATAACCTCAAGTGCACAATTATAGAATTCAGCGGTGACTCGGCTCTCACTTTTGTTTTTACCCCAGGCGATCATGCCAAGGCCGGGAATTAGAACAACACTGGGGTTTGTATTTCTGATGCCCGGTGAATCATTGTGCTTACAGCGATCATAGTAATCAGAGTAATCCTCACGATATTTCTCCAGACCTAATTTGATCAGACTTTTTAGTTCATCTATATTCTGGTTATGAGGATCCCAGGGAACATACATTGGCTTAATTTTCGTTCTCAGAAAATGATCTGGGCAACTAGTTCCAAGCTCTGCCAAGCGAACTACGTCCCTAGTATTGACGAAGTAGCGCATCATGTCATCGTCCTGAACTGTGGCAACCAATCGTTTGTCTGAAGCTACCCGCCCACGCAACCAAGGGAGAATTTCAATTAGGGTAGCTTTACGCTGCTCTTCAGTCAGATCAGGATACTGATTTCCTCCAAATGTGAGTTCTCCTTTGTCGTACTTTGCAAGGTAGGCATCAGCTTTCTGAATAATTTGTACCGTCCATTCATAACATTCCTTATCGCTATCTGCCCAATTGATTACACCGTGGCCTCCAAGAAGAATTCCCCTTGCCTTTGGATGATCTTCACAAATGTTTTGAAGCTGTAATCCAAGATCAAACCCTGGTCTTTGCCAAGGGAACCAAACCAGATCATCACCCCAAATTTCTTCTGTCAGTTCTTGGGACCTTTTGGAGGCAGCAATGGAGATTACCGAGTTGGGATGCATGTGATCCACATGCTTGTGAGGTATGAAGGCATGCAGGGGCGTATCGATGGATGCCGCACGGGGATTCAGATTGAAAGTACAGTGGGGGTACATCCCTACCATTTCGTCTTCAATACCAGTCTTATATCCTTTCACAGGGGCAGATTTATATTTTGAGATGAGATTAAGTAGCTTCTGTTGGTACAGAGAAGAGAAATTTTCACGCTTTGATGTTCGTAGATCACCTCCAGAACCCTTCACCCACAACACTTCCGTTTCTTGGCCATTGAGAGGGTCGATTTCGGCGATTTTTGCAGAAGTATTTCCCCCGCCAGTATTTGTAATCCGTTGATCTGAACCCAATAGATTAGATCGATAGATGAGCTTACCGACTGGATCGAGTGTCTTGGCATAAGATTCGTCCCAGGTAGGGTATGGACGCTTTGATGGCTTGGGATATTTCAAAGTCAACTCCATTAAATATATTTTAGAAAGTTTTTCAGTTGGGGTGAAAATATTACAGCAATCGTAATTGACAAATATTCAAAAATTATGAGGCTAGGGGGAAAATTATAAAAATTTAAAAAATGGCAGATCGAACTACTTAAAATAGGGTAGGAATAAAAACTTACTTAAAATTTTATTACTTTAACCTCTTAATATGATGTAAACACCAAGGATAAACCCAAAAATCATCGAAACTTCAATAGCAGCAAATTCCTCTATAAATCTCATCCAAAGAAATTGAATTCCAATAAAAGTGATGACTGCGATAAACAGCCTATCAAACCAGTTGTTTTTTATGGGGAGAAACCCTTTTTTCATGAGTTATCCTTTCACTGCCCCGAAGGTTAAACCCGATACGATGTGCCGCTGCACAAGACTGATAAAGACCAAGGCAGGGAGCATTGAAACAAAACCTACTGCAGCCATGGCACCCCAATTCGTGCCCGTAGTGGTGACAAACTCAGCCAACCCTGTAGGGATTGTGCGGGCATACACACTTGTCAAGGTTGCAGCCAATAAGTATTCATTCCAGGCAAAAATCCAACTCAACAATGCTGTAATTGCAATTCCAGGTGCTGCTTGCGGAATAATGATTCTAAATATGATTGTAAAATAATTACCACCATCGATTAAAACAGCCTCATCTAGTTCTCTTGGTATTCCGTCAAATATACCTTTCAGTAACCAGATAGCAAAAGGGAGGTTAAAAACACAATATAGTAGAATCAGTCCCAATTTTGTGTCAAATAAACTTACATCATCATAACGAAAAACAAGAGAGAAGAGCAGAAAAAGAGGTAACAGAAAAGCGGCAGGAGGTGCCATTCTATTTGTCATCGTCCAGAAGAAAATATTCTCCGATGCTGCCAGCTTCCATCTCGATAATGCATATGTCGCCATAATGGCTAGAATAGTGACCAGTATAGCATTACAAGACGCAACTATGATTGAGTTCCACAAGTATTCTGCATAAACTCCATCAACAAAAGGTTTTGTGAAATTTTTCCAATAAATTTTTTCAAAAAAAGTTGGTGAAAAATCTGGCTTTCCGAATAGTTCAACAGGACTTCTGGTCGAAACAACGAACATCCAATAGATTGGAATTATCGTAATCATCGAAAGAATACTCCAAATGATAAATTTTACTAACTTTTTCAAATTTTTAATCATTATTCTGTTTTGAAGTCATAACTACGTAAAGTAACCAACAAATGACAATTGTTATATATAGTAGAAATATCGACATTGCAGAACCATAGCCATAGAACCTACTTTCAAAAACGGATCTCCAAATGTGTATTCCTGCCAGCCTTGTTTCAACTCCAGGTCCTCCACTTGTCAACATCCATATTTCATCAACTGCCTTTAGTGAATCCATCAAGCGGATGAAGACCACAACCAGTAAGACTGGCACCATCATTGGTAAGGTAATATGAAAAAAAATTTGGATTGGGTTAGCTCCATCAATTTTTGCAGATTCATAGGGATCTTTAGGAAGTGCACTGAGGCCGGCAAGCAATGTCAGAGTCACAAATGGTGTCCAATGCCATATGTCCATAAATACGATCATCCAAAATGCCTGATCCGCGTCTCTCCCATAGTTAAATGAGTACCCAAACCATTCTTTCAAGAAATGAGGAAGTGGGCCGAAGCCTGAAACTGTAAATAGCTTGAAGATCGATCCAACAACGATGGGAGCTACTACTAAGGGGAGGGTATGGACAATTCTGAAAAAAGGTCTGAACGGGAAACTTTCTCTCAAAGATAAGGCTAATAAAAACCCAATTATGAATTCAAAAAAAAGTGTAGTGAAGGCGTACTTAATTGATCGCCAGACACTCAACAAAAAATCTTCATCAAAAACTAATTTTCTAAAATTATCTCCTGCAATAAAAGTCATTTCATCTGACTTTCCCAAGGGATTCCAATTATATAAACTTACAATTAAAACATAAATAAATGGTAGTAACCCAACAATCATTAGAATGACGATTGTTGGTGAAAGAAGATACCAAGGAATTCTTTTAGAACCAACCACGATTTAGTGAGTATACATTGTTTATTTTAAATGGGGCTGATTAGTAATCAACCCCAGAAAAGTTACTTCGCGTATCCCAATTCTTTCATAAGCTCGTCCACCGCTGCTGCTGCTTGATCCAGAGCCTCCTCTGGAGTCAACTCACCGGCAAGTGCTTTAAAAATGAATGGATCAATTGCGGCTCGACCTGCTCCATGAAATGGATAGGGCGGAGCACCTGCGAAAAGATAACCAGTATCTCTCATCAACGTGAAATAAGCATCTGCCTTTGCATCAACTGCTACAACTTTTGGATCAGAGTATGTTGCTTTATGGGTAATTCTTCCCCCAGCAATTGCCCAATCAGCTTGCACTTCGTTTTGCCCAAGATACTGCAGCCAAAGCATAGTTGCTTCTTTGTTCTTGGAAGAATGCGGAATTCCAAAAGCTCCACCATCGAAATAACCGATGTAGCCTTTTCCTGAAGCAGCCTGCATCATTACACCCTCAGCAGTTGGTGGGAGGGCAACCCCAACATTACCTACGACACGAGATCTTTCTTCGTCTGTTGCAATCCAGGCAGCATTTTCGCCATATACCCATCCTTGTGCAGCTCGTCCTGCAGCGAAAGATGCCCCCACTTCACTCCATGTGCTTTGAAGTGCCTCAGGTGGAGCAAAATCAAGCAATCCAGTCCAGAATCTCAGAGCAGCTTTTGCTCGACCACCGTTCAATTGGCCACCATTTTCAATGGACGCCTGGTAGTTGTCCATGTTGATTCCCCAATTGTAAACACCAAAGCTTGGGAAGATGGTTTCTAACAATTCATATGTTGAGGCAGGGTGACCAGTATGACCCTGAACAGTGGTTCCCCAGCAGTCCATACCTTGATCAGCACAAAACTTTGTAAAAAATTCAGCATTGTCTCGGTATTGGCCGAAGGTTTTAGCTGGCTCTAGGCCATATCCATAGCGCGCTCGAAAGGCTGCCTTGGCTACCGTATTCTCGAAAAGGTCTTTTCTGTAAAGATAAACCTTGATGAAGGCTTCCATCGGCACCCCAAAAACATCTCCCTCTCCGTTTTTGAAGTAATTAATAAATGTTGTGAAATCATTAAAGTCTACGTTTGGCGCTTGCAGCTTCGGGTTTGACGCTAAGCCTTCGGAAATATTGACCAAGAAATCTCGATCCAAGTAGGAGTAAATGATGTCTTGTTCAATATACACGAAATCATAGATCCCTGTATTGGCCTCCATATCTTTGATGGCCTTGTCATACATTTGATCCCATGATGTTGTTTCAAGCCTTACTTTGATACCGGTCAATTTCTCGAAATCTTTGGCTAGGACCTCTGAAACAAATTGCCCAGGAGGGGTATTCTCAGTAACACCTTGAAGAGTTACACCTTTGTAGGGTTGGCCAGCAGATTTCCAAAATGCATCATGGCCACCTGCAACTGCAGTGAGCGCTGTGACCGATGCAAATACTGATAGAAACAGCTTTTTCATCTAAATCTCCTGATGAGAATCATCATTAATAACAGAGTTATTCTCTGTTGGTTTGTCAAGTATTGGAAACTTGAACACCGTCAGGTGTTCAATTCTGTCAGGGTGTCCATTCCCTTCGCTGGGGTAATTCACATCAGAATCCTAGCCCCACCATGCAGTCTCCACTGCAGACAGATCTGTAATTACTTAGATATGGTTTCACATGCAAGTATATCGCGTTTCTGAAATTATTACTGATAGGTCCAAGGATCTATTGCTTTTCA
>JACLAC010009844.1_pt1 | contig 10919 bp, 12 predicted proteins | sample 8027881 | NCBI WGS metagenome assembly JACLAC01 (sample SAMN15725517, study PRJNA655200) | protist metagenome | isolation source: fluorescence activated cell sorting (FACS) single amplified genomes of... | place: Spain: Blaines Bay Microbial Observatory, Mediterranean Sea | collected 2016-01-19 | reverse complement strand
GCTCCATCGCGCACACCGTCCCACTGAGCGTCCTCGTAAAGTGGTCTATACCGGCTTTAAACAACCTCTCTTGTCGGGAGACGCGATTCCTGAAGTCTCTGAGGAGCAGCAGAGGGCAGATCGGGCAAGGCTTACAAACGTGCAGGACCGGATCGCTGGGGCCGGTGGGGAAGCTCAAGACAGTGAATTCGTAGATGGCGCTGTGAGACCCGATTGAATCAACACCGAAAGGGGCGGGGGCAGAGTCGGGTGTTAAAGATGAGGATGAAGTGAATCCGTGCTCCATAGCCTCATTTATTTGGTTCTTGACGAACCTCACCCATTTTAGGGTTTTCATGTCGCTTGACGTTCTGTACATATAAGAGTGTGTTAGTTGTCATTTCTCCCGCCAAATCCTTGGACTTTGAGTCCTCGCTTCCAACTCGGAAGTACTCGACGCCCCGCTTTTTAGGGCATTCGGAAGAACTCGTTTCTGTGATGTCCCGAAAGTCGCCTGCGGACATTTCAAAGCTCATGGGTGTTTCGAAGGCACTCGGAGAACTCAACCATACGCGTTACCAGGATTGGGCGGTGCCTTTTACGCCTGAGAATGCACGTCCCGCTTTGGCTGCTTTCAAGGGCGATGTGTATCTTGGCATGAATGCGCGTGAGACCTTCTCCGAGCGGGACTATACCCACGCTCAGAAAACCCTTCGGATTTTATCGGGTCTATATGGGGTCATGCGGCCTTTGGACCTGATGCAGCCCTACCGTCTCGAGATGGGGACTTCGCTCGTGAATAAGCGAGGGAAACACCTATATGCTTTTTGGGGAGATGAGATCACGTCGGCGCTCAATGAAGATCTCGAACAAAGCCCAGGCGCTAACGCTCTGATCAATCTTGCTTCGAATGAATATTTCAGCTCGGTCAAGTCGGATAAAATTGAAGGCCGCATTGTGAGCCCTAAGTTTCTCGACGCCAAGAAGGGCGGGCCCTTTAAGATCGTTAGTTTTTTCGCGAAAAGAGCGCGGGGTGCCATGTGCGGATGGATTATTCAGGAGCGAATTAAGTCAGTCGCTGATCTCAAGGGATTTTCCGGCATGGGCTATCACTATGATGAAGAGCGCTCTGATGAGGATCAGCCCGTTTTCGTGCGCGAGGCGTCAGAAGCCAAATAAGAGCTCGTCGTTGTTCGATGGATTGAATTGCTCGGCTGTTTCCCTCGTTGAGAGATTTTAGCAGGGATCCGGGTCTTGGTTTTGTGTGAGCGAAGGAAGCCAGCATGAAAATTGGATATGTGACCAATACGAATCCTAAAGATCGCCTTTCTCAGTCTGGAGCGCATTACTCAATGTTTAATGCTCTAAAGACAGATGGCACAGATGTCGTACATATTGGTCGAAGTCTATGGTCACTTGGAAGTCGACTTCCTCGGCCCTTGAAGAGGGCACGTAGATTTCTCCGCGCTCAGTCAGCGCGAGAGACGAATTACGAGGAGGGGATGAGAATTGCTCAATTGCTGCAAAAAGAAATTGTAAAAGCAAATGTCGATTTGCTTTATACAGCGAACAGCCCAACATCTTGTTTAGAGACGGATCTCCCGATCGTTTACCGGTCAGACCTCACCTATCGGCTCTATTGCGAACATTATCCAATTGTTCGACGCGCGCCTAAGGCCGTGCGAGATTATCAGGAGGAGGCTGAGGCTCGAAAGATACAGAGAGCGGATTTGATCATTTATCCGTCTCAATGGGCAGCCGATTCTGCAGTGGAGGATTACGGCGCGTCTCGAGAAAAAATTCTCGTAGCGCCTTCGGGTGCGAATGTAGAAAATATTCCGAGCATGGAAGAAATTCTCGCGAATCGAGCGGAGAATCCATGTCGCCTTTTGTTTTTAGGGAGAGAGTGGGAGAGGAAAGGCGGAGCGATTGCGGTGGAGACAACGATTGCTCTCAATGAGATGGGACTTAAGACAGAGCTCATCATCGTGGGGACGCAACCCGATTTCGAAGTGCCTTCCGAGTTTGTGACCGTGGTCGGGTTTCTTGATAAGAACAGCAATCGGGAGCGCGCTCAGCTTGAGCAACTTTTGAAGAGCTGCCATTTCATGCATGTGCCCACACGTGGAGAGGCCTTCTCGTTAGCCTTTTGTGAAGCCAGCGCTTTTGGGTTGCCTGTGATTAGTACCGCGACGGGAGGCGTTCCCAGCGCTGTGAAAAATGGCATCAACGGGCAGCTTCTTCCTTTGGAAGCCGAAGACGGGGGACATCCGAATCGTTCTGCATCACTCGTCGGCTCCATTTGATCCACGCTGAACCGAGCCATTATGCCCTAGAGGGCGCTCCGGTTCACCGCGAGCGCCCTCTAAACAGATCGAACTTCAGGGGACTGAAGTCAACGAATTTCAATGCAAGATCGAAATCACGACCTCTGTGTGCACAATACGAAAGGGGCCGTAAAGTCCGCCTCTGAAATTTTGGTTGAGCACCGACGCTCCCAGAGCCAAATTCGTTTTGTATCATGGAAAAGTGGGTCGATATCACTTCCTCCGCATAATGAGTTCTTGGATCGGTACGGGATGGGCCGTACTCGGCCTCTCTCTCATCATAATCTTCGCTCTCGACCTTTTACTGCGTTTGGTCCTATCTGACGGACGTGAAAACGATCATGCCGTTGACCGCTTGCGCGCTGAACTGGTCGAAGTCAATGACTTCGCAGCGCCTCTCCTTCGTGAATACCATGACAGCAAAGAAATGGTGTGGTCCCCATATCTCTACTGGCAGAGGCAGAGTTTCCACGGCCAGCATATCCGCATCGGCGAAAACGGCAGACGCCACACCTGGTCACCTTCGATGCGGTCTTCGCCGAATGAACTCAGAGTGCCCCAGATTTTTGTCTTTGGCGGATCCACGACTTGGGGCGCCGGCGCACGCGACGACTTCACCATCCCGTCTTTGTTGGCCAAGCAAATGCACTCGGCCAACATCGCGGTCCACGTTCATAACTTCGGTGAGTCGGGATACGTCAACACTCAGAGCGTGATGGCTTTGATGTTGGAATTGCGGAGCGGAAATGTGCCCGATATCGTCGTCTTCTACAGCGGGGCCAACGATTTATTTGCTGCGCTGCAGGCGGGCCATGCCGGCGAACCCCAGAACGAAGGCAATCGCCGTCAAGAATTCAACTTAGTCAAGAGCCGCACTCGCCTCGCCTCTTTGTTTCTGAAACGAATCTTTAAGGGCATTGATCGTCTTGCGAGTCGAGTCCATTTCAGCGAGACAAACGCTCGCCCCGTCGTCGAGCCAAAAACGCTGGCAAGTGAGGCTTTGGAGGTCTATACCGGAAATCTAGAGGTCGTCGAGGCGCTGTCCGAGCACTTCGGGTTCGAGGCTTTCTTCTACTGGCAACCATCAGTCTTTTCCAAGGCACAACGCACGCGCTTTGAAGACTCACTCGTCGAACTGCGCTCAGCACGGGAACAAGAAACCTTCCTCCAAGCATCGGCATTGATTGCCGAGTCAGAGCCCCTCGCAATGATGCCGCACTTCGCCAACCTGACCCACGTCTTCGACGACCGTCCAGATCCCGTATTCGACGACTTCATCCACGTCTCGGAAACAGGCAACGCCGTGATCGCGAATGCCATCAGCCGCGACCTAGGCGCATGGCTAGAGCGAGGCGAGAGTCAGGCTCCAGACTAGAAAAACGGTGAAGTTCTCAAGGCTCCGAGGCTGCATCGAAATACACGCTTAGACCCGAGAAGCAAAAGGATCCGCAGGCCAACCCCCCGACAAGCTGCGTCGCTTCATCCACACCGAACTCGACAAGATCGCACGCGAAGCAACGGACAAAGAAGAGGCCGCCACGAAGCTCCAGGCGCTCGCTGAGCGCATCGTCGAAGACGCCATTTCCGGGTGCTTCCCAAGCCGGAAGAGGCTCGTGGACCGTCTCTATCCAGCTCTCAGCCGCCATGAGATCGCCACCGCAGACGCAAAATCGGACATACGAGAAAGAAGGCTCTTCTCGCCCAGCCGTGCATGTGCCTCCCGCAGGCCGTGGACCTGGGTGCCGCTCGAGGGCTCGCCCGAAGGCACCTCCACCGAGGCCAGCCTCGACGAAGGCCAAAGCGTCGCTTCCGAGACACAGATAAATGTCGTGATCCACGGCTACTGGGAACGCCCCCGAGTGGGCACGGGTCGCGAGCTTCATCCTGAAATCCGCGGGGGATAGGACATACAAGCTGGGTTCTGGCACCACGTCCGAGGATCGGCGATATCTTACATCCCTAGGGAAGCCCCGTGGCGGGCTCTTGCAATTCGGCGGAAAATGCTACTTCTCTTCTCCAATATCAAGATGCAGGAAGCATAAATCATGAAGGTCTCTGTTCTCATCAACAACTACAACTACGCAGAGTACGTATGCGAAGCCATACAGAGTGCATTGTCTCAGAGTCGGCCCCCGGATGAAATCATCGTAGTCGATGACGGGTCCACCGACGAATCCGTCGCGCTGATCGAAGCCGAGTTCAAAGAGCAGCCTTCGATTCATATCATTACCAAATCCAACCAAGGACAACTCTCCGCATTCAATGCTGGCTTCCAGGCATCGAGCGGAGATCTCGTGTTCTTCCTCGATGCCGATGATCTCTATGCCAAAGACTATCTATCACGGGCAATCGACTTCTATGACCGACACCCGGATTGCGGCTTTCTACACTCCGCAATAGAAAAGTTCGGGGCCGAGACGGGGATCGATCGCGCCTACCCACAGGATTTCGACCACGGATTCTCCGTGATTGAAGCACTCGAGTCCCGTCATTTTCGAGGCGGGCAGACCACGTCCCTCTCCCTTCGCAGGTCGATCCTAGAGGCCTTTCTTCCACTGAGCCTGGAAAGAGATTGGCAGATAAGAGCCGACGATTGTCTCGCCTTTGGTGCGGCGGTGGTGGGTGCCCGCAAATACTTTCTCGCGGAGCCGCTGATCCGCTACCGGGTTCACGAGCGAAACGCCTTCTACAGAAAGAGCTTTTCACCAACCGATGTTCTACAACGAGAATATCGGCTGAAGCGGATGGTCGGCACAGTGGCAGACCGTTGCGGTTATCACATGCCGGCCCTACCCGATTTGTTGCTTGCCGAATTCACCTCGGCAGGGTCTGGCCGCTATAGTCCGGATCTTCTGCGGTACATGAAGCTCGTCAGCCGCTCCCCTCGCGGCCTTATCTGGAAGACGCTGCAATGGATCAATCTCATTTCAGCATACCTCCGAATGATCTTCGAGGGACGCAGGAGCAAGAACATCTGAGCATGAGAGAACATCTACCATGGCAACGTCAGTGCATGACCAAAATTAGAAAGCAGCTTAATCAGCGGCAGCATTGATGCCTATAACTTGCTTGTAAGAGTGCGCATTTATAATCCAAGTATCTGTTCAGCCCAGTTGTATCAGACCCAATTGGTGATGTAAGGAACGAAGGTGACTTCTATCCCCGGCCGATACACCCTATTCACGCGTATTCCCGTCTATATCGAAAATGAACGCGTGTTTACCAACGCTCTTTGGGCTAAGGATCTCGAACTTCATTTCTCCTATATTTCTGATTTTGCATTGTGCTGCCCAGTCGAGCCCCTTTCAAACGCACCAGAGGCGGCAGTTGAGGTCAGAGGACTTGCCACGACCCAGATCGAGCCGCTTCTCCGAGATTATGGTTACGGATCGATCTTAAAAAACATCATCCCGAACTTCCTCAGCGTCGCAAAAGCCTTGGGGCAAAGTCGGGTGGTCCATTCGGGCGGTGCGGGTTGGGCGTTTCCTCTATCTTTTTATATCCTTGCACTCCGCCCGTTCAACGAGTTCGAATGGATTGTCGTGATCGAAAGCTCCTTCTGGATGAAGCCTGCGACGCGTCGCGCGACACCCAGCCAGTGGTTTCGACATCATGCTTACCGTGTTCTCCTCGGTAGATGCCTACGGTGCGCGCGCGTACGGATCTTCACCACCGACAGCTATCGTCGGTTTTTCGGCATCTCGAAAGAAAACAGCCTGATCGCTCCCGCGGTATGGATCGACGAAAAAGCGATCATCACGGAGGCTGAGCAGGAGTCGCGGTTAGCAGGACTGCCTGAGGGCGAGGTGCGGCTGCTCTTCCCAGCTCGCCTTGTTCCCGATAAGGGGAGTCATGTGATTCTTGCAGCAGTCGAACGGGCCGAATCGCTCTTGCCTGCGAATGCGCTCGGAATAACGGTAGACATTATTGGGGCCGGTCAGCTTGCTGAGGACTGTCGAACTTTTGCGGTGATGCACACCGGGCGAATCATTGTCAATTATTCAGAGCCCGTTGAGTATGGACCGCATTTCTTCAAACTGCTCCGTCGTTATCATGCAATTCTGCTCGCCAACCTGCAGCATGAACAACCCCGAGTGATTTTTGACAGTTTCGCCCAAGGCGTACCAGTGATCTCGAGCGCGACCGAAGGTGTACGTGAGATTGTGAACGACGGTACCAATGCGCTTCTTTACGACATCGCTGATGCCAAGGCGCTTGCTGAATGCATTGTCCGCTTTGCAACCGATCCCATGCTCCAAGTGCACTTAGCAAAAAATGCCCTCGCGGCTTCTCAAGGTTGGACCCATGAAGCCATGCACAACAATCGGTTCACCTTTTTCGAGCAAACACTTTTGCGGAGCATGTAAAAATACAACAGAACGAAGCCGGGCCGTTCAGTGGCACCCCGGACAGGACTCGACGCGCGGGCCTGCGGCCAGGCTGGGGTCGAGTCTTGAGATAGGGCGACGTGCTTCAGACCTAGCGACTCAAACCCTAAAACGGCATGAGGAACACAGCCGCGTGATCGCGAATCTCGCCAGCGCTGGGTGAAGTCCCAGCACCTGCCTGTAGTACGCGAATACGAAGTAGTGGGAGTTATAGAAAACGCCGTAGGCGGTGCCGCCACTTCCATAGGTCCCTCGTATATTTTTATTACTGCGAGCGTATGGGTCACCAAGAATCATCCCGTTATCTGCGGTATTGTGCGCCCAGTCTTGGAACGAATACAACTTGAAGTTGGAGCAGATCATGGCAATACAGTATTTGGATAAGTCAACAGAGACCTTGAACGTCGTCCAAGCGCTGCGGCGTGACGGTGCGGTCGTCGTGAAAGAGGTCGCGGGTCACGACGTCGTTGACCGAATCGTTGCCGAACTTAGACCACGTCTCGATATGGATAGACACGAAGAAGCGACCGTCTTCGACGGTGCCAATACTTTGCGTACGAGTTCCGGCCTCCTCAAGCATGCGCCGAGCGCAGCCGAACTCGTTGACCATGACCTCGTTATCGATGTCGCAAACGATATTCTCCTGCCGCATTGCGCGAGCTATATGATAGGCAGTCTCACTGCAATTGAAATTCAGCCGGGTGAGAGCACCCAAGCGCTGCACCGAGACGATTCGCTGTACCCAATCGAGAATGCGGGCATGGAACTCTTGATCGGTGTGATGTGGGCGCTTAACGATTTCACAGAGGAGGTCGGCGCAACGCGCGTCGTACCTGGCAGTCATCGCTTCCTGCGTTCGTGGCACCTACCTGACGTATCCGAATGGGAGTCGACTGAAATGTCGAAGGGTTCGGTCCTGTTCTACATGGGCTCAACGTGGCATGGCGGCGGTGCGAATAACGGCGATCGGTCGCGAATTGGGTTGATCAATACGTATTCGCTTGGATGGCTGCGTTCAGAATCGAACATGTATCTCGATCATCCACCCGAGGTGGTCTGCAGATTCGAGCCGAGACTTCGTGCGCTGATGGGCTACGCCGCTTATGGCAGCGGCGACGATCTGATCGGTTATTCCGACGGGGATTGCCCGGGATGGGTGGCCGAGCCACCGGACCCTTCGTGGAATGAAGAGCGCGGCCAGGTCGGAAGGCAAGAAGACACTGATGCTCAGGACGGCGTCTAAGCTCCAAATTCGTAAACCTCAGCACAACGTCCGGTCGCGTGCCTTCAGACGAATCGTGACGCGTGCTCTGGGACCAAACCGCAAGTTCAGCCCTCATGGATTGCGTCATACCTTCGCGAGTCTTCACCTGGCCTTCGGTACGAACCTCAAATGGATCCAGAATATGGGCGGAGGGTCGAGCGCCAAGCTCCTGCTCGACCTCTACGGGCACTTCCTGCCTACCGAGAGTACGGCCTTCGCAGACGCCATCGACGGCCGCAAACGGCACTATACGGCACCGACTCGGAGAGACGCGGGCGGTGGCGGTATTCCGAAATCGAAAAAAGCCTGCCGAGCCGGGCAGTTCAGTGGTACCCCGAACAGGACTCGACGGGCGGGCTTGAGTCCCTGCCTGGGTCGAGTCTTCAGATAAGTCGGATTGATTCAAGCCTCACGGCTCTTTCTCGCCATCCGAAAGTTCAGTGGTACCCCGAACAGGACTCGAACCTGTGACCCGCTGCTTAGAAGGCAGCTGCTCTATCCAGCTGAGCTACCGGGGCATACCGAAAGGATGAACCAAGCCTCACCGTTCTGAGAATGGCTCGCGATCAATAGATAGCAGGATCGTCGCGAACGCTCCGCCACTGGCAGCGCCTTTTTAGGTCGAAAAATTCGATTGTTGACACTGGGGAACGGCCTCGATAGCTTCCGGCCGCTTGGACGGTGGGCATAGCTCAGCTGGTTAGAGCACCGGATTGTGATTCCGGGGGTCGGGGGTTCAAGTCCCCTTGTCCACCCCAAGCCTTCTCCAAGGCCTGTATTGAAACGATTCAGTCGCCTTCCTCCCCTCTCGGCCTCCTCAGATGGCGCACAGCTCCCCCCGAGGGTCTCCTTCGTTTCATTTCCGGCACCTCCGGAGGAGCGCTACCATACGATCCTATGAAATTGAGGTGGGTATGAATCGAATCCGTGCGGCACGACAGGCCCTTGGTTGGACACAAGAAGAACTCGCTAAAACGGCCCGCATCTCCGCGCGCACCATTCATGCCGTGGAGCAGGGAAGCCTGTGTCGACAAGCCACCAAGCGCCAGATTCTTCGTGCACTCAGCGTGCCCTGGGAACTCAAGGATGAATATTTCCCACGCGCCCACTCAGTGCGACGAGTTCGACACATGCCCGAATCTCAGAAGGCCTCGAGCGCTTAGAGAACGCTTCTCTCGATCCACTCTCAATTGATCGAACGTATGGCTTTAAGCCCAGCCTCGGATTGTCAGACTCGAGGCGCCTCGTTCGCCATTCGCTAGACTTTTTTCGCCAGCGCTCCGAGCATGCTGCTCGACTCGTCTGACATGAAAGCGAAAGAAGAAGGGGCGCTCAGGCCCTTCTCGAAACGCCTCTGGAGATCCCCCATGCCCGCCCTCGATGGAATTCGTATTCTTGATATGACCCAGTATGAAGCGGGGCCCTCCTGTACCCAGGCGCTCGCATGGTTAGGGGCCGATGTCGTCAAAGTCGAACCTCCCGTGACAGGCGAACCCGGTCGATCTTTGGTGGAGGGCGGAGTTTACTCACCCTACTTCTGTAATTGGAACGCCAACAAACGCAGTGTCGCGCTTGATCTCAATCAACCCGAAGGACGCGAACTGTTTAGAAAAATTCTTCCCCAATATGATGTCTTCATCGAAAACTATGGACCCGGAATCACGAAACGATTTGAAATGGAATACGAGCAACTTCGCGCGATTCACCCGGAAATCATCTATGTCGAGTTGAAGGGGTTCGGAAGCACTGGCCCCTACTCGGACTACAAGTCCTACGACATGGTGGCCCAAGCGGCTTCGGGTGCATTCTCGGTCACGGGCGAGGCCGATGGAATCCCCATGCTTCCTGGACCCACGCTCGGGGATTCTGGAACAGGCACACAAGCGGGCATGGCCATCTTGGCCGCCTACATCCAGCGCCTTCGAACCGGAAAGGGCCAGCATATCGAGCTCTCCATGCAAGAAGCCATGCTCTATTACATGCGCACTCGCCTGGCCTTTCTCGGCAACTGGGGAAAGAACGCTTGCCCCCGAATGGGCAATAGCATGGGAGGGGCGCCCACTGGGCTCTATGCCTGTGCCGGCGGTGGACCCAATGACTACCTCTACCTCATCACTGTGACCCAACGTCATTGGGATGCGCTTTGTCTTGCTATGGAACGACCCGATTTTATCGTCGATGCTCGCTTCGAAACCGGAGAGAAGCGCGTGGAGAATGGTGTCGCACTTCATGAAGAGGTCGAGCTTTGGACAAGAACACTCGACAAGCACGACGCCATGAAACAACTCTGTGATGCGGGAGTACCATGTTCGGCCATCATGGACACTCAAGAACTCTACGAGGACCCACACTTAAAGGAACGCGACTTCATTAAGTATGTCGAGCACCCGGAGTTAGGAGAGGTGCCGCTTTTTGGGTTTGCGACGCGCATGTCGGAAAGTGAAGTGGATCTTGAGCGAGCCCCCTACCTAGGTGAGCACACACATGAAGTTTTGGCCCAAGACCTCGGAATCGATGCCGACGAAATCGCCCGTCTTCAGAAAAAAGGCTTAATCGGCACTTCGCCGAAAACAAAAGAAAAATTCTGGCGCAAAATCTCGTCATGGACAAAAAGAAATCTCAAAGATTAAAAGCGCAATCGCCTAATTATAAGATTGCAGCCCATGGGGCTCACTGAACCAGCGGAGGTTCCACCATTCCCGGATTTATCGTACGACTCGCCATCAACATACTTGCACTTTGGGTAGCGGACGCCCTTGTCCCCGGCATGCGAATCGCAGGGGCCGGCACCTTTATTCTCGCGGGTCTACTCCTGGGTGTCGTGAATGCGCTTGTTAGACCCGTCTTACTGCTCCTCACCCTTCCCTTCACTGTCCTGACGCTCGGACTCTTCGTGCTCGTCATTAATGCGGCCATGCTGGGTCTGGTCTCCGTCTTTCTAGAGAACTTTACCCTCAACGG
>JACLAC010022173.1_pt1 | contig 10921 bp, 6 predicted proteins | sample 8027881 | NCBI WGS metagenome assembly JACLAC01 (sample SAMN15725517, study PRJNA655200) | protist metagenome | isolation source: fluorescence activated cell sorting (FACS) single amplified genomes of... | place: Spain: Blaines Bay Microbial Observatory, Mediterranean Sea | collected 2016-01-19 | reverse complement strand
GCCATGTCACTAGGGGTAACCAGGCGGGGATGCTTGGAGAGTGGTACCGCGGGGGATCGCGGTCCACTACCCTGTGAGCTTCTCCGGCAGCGTTTTGGCTCGATCATAGCCAATCCGCGTGCACTCACGTCTCAGCCTCCTCTAGCCTTGGGGCGATCGCTAAACGTACTTTAGTGGTCGTTTGCTCGGAGGGGGGGTGTACACCCAGGGGGGGTGTACGTTTTGGGGGGTTTGCAACATAGCAAAAACATAGCAAATTTGGCCATCTGGGACACGGTGGGCACAAGGGCAGTGGCGGATTCAGGATTGGATCTCTCAAAAATTGTGGAGAACACTTCATCACCCATTGGTTATCTAGAGGTCTTGGGTCAGATTGAGTCAATCGGGATTGAAGGAATCCATTGAGCTTCGATGCATATACTCCGTTGTTAGCATTTGGCTCGAATTCATTTATTTTTTGCGTGCGCATGCCCTTTGACGAGCAAGAAGCAAAGAGACAGCTGAAATTTGCAAGGCAAAGATCGACCAAGGCTCGCAACAAGTTGCGGACGGTTCAAAAGGAGAGTAGGGGAATCGTGCAGCACATCACCGACACCGTATTTTCAAGCGGCCGCGTACGCGGCAAATGTCGTGTTTTGAAACGCATCAGACGACGGGACCATCGAGTCGCTCTAGGTCGAAAACGTTTCAAGGCCATGCAAGTTTCGATTCTTTCTGGCGTTGGGGCTAATAAGAACAACGGTCGTGGCCGTTATATTTCAGCGGAATCGGGAATTGGTATTGCATCGTCCCCTTTTACAAATTCGGCAGGCATGGCTGGAGTAGCAAGGGCATTGCTGATTTCAAAAGATACTTGCCGAAGACAAGTTGTTCAATTTTCAAGAATGTTGATGTTGTGGCAACGTCAAGTACTTAAGCATTTATCCAGAGCGATACGTGAACGGGGTCCCGACACCAAAATATTGTATGGCTTGTCTGCAATCATGTTCGATGAAACGCTACAACATCTGCGACTCCCCGTGGCAAAGGTCTTGAGAACAAATGTGGGTATGCCAGCCATCGCTGATATCGCAGACGCAGACGCAGGAGAGTCGCCGTTGGCCCGTAGTATGTCGACTTCAGTCAAGACACCAATGCAGATCTGTGTGGCGAGGCAAAATTTTCAATGGGCGGTAGCTGGTGCTGATGGTAACCCACAAGTTTTTACCTTCGAACCATATATTCCGCCTTTCTGTATGACTTCCAACTCGTCCAAGAATTTGTGGAAGTATTTGAGGGGCCATGAGTGGATGCTTGACATTCTTCAGCTTAAGGACGCCATTCTGACGGCAGCTGCCAAAGATTCGGGGCTGACAATGGATCTATTTCTAAATGATAATGCATCTGGAAATGATAAGCTTTTCGCAGCTGGAGAACGCATCGATCCTGCATCGTGGTGTCGTTTTCAACTTCTGTGTCAAAACCATCAGAACCATATATGTTTGATGAGCATATTTGCCTGCCAACTAACGCTGACATTCTTCGGTACTTTGTACGGGTTGGCAACGTTCTGCAGAATGGGCGTCCACATGATGATGTTTTGTATCTCAGTTGGAGGATTTCTAGAACAACCCGATGTGGTGGTGGTTCGACCAGGTGTCCCATTTGATGAGGACATATCGTTTCGGGATCAAATCATTTCCTATTTGTTGACTTCCTGTGGCCATCCACCTGAGTCGAAGGCGAGACGCGATTATGAGACGTCCTTGCAGACGTTGTTTTCGGATTGGAATTCGTGCTTCCATCTTAAGGGCAAGCTTGTCCACACTTGTTCAGGTCGCACTTGTTGTTCGAATGGGTTGCCTGGTCTACGCAAGCGCCTTGCGGCCAGCCTTCGCAATACGATGCTGAGGGGATCGCCACCAACACCGCAAGCTGGTAAGTGGTTGCAATTGGGACTATTCGTCGATTGGTGTATGCTTGCGTTTGTATGCAATCTCTTTGGACATCTGATGGTCTTCAAATCGGAAATGTTTAGCTCGAAATCCGACCCGTCGAAAGAGTATCTCGAAGGTTTTGGTATCGATGTTGAGTACTATGAAGTACGTGGTCAACGCTACAAGCAGGTCAGCCGTAACCTTGCTGATGACGAATGGCGTGTGAAGGTCATGATTATTGCTATCGTAATCGAACCAGTCAGGTTTCTTACGCATCACTATTTGAATTGCTCCTTCGAGGACATAAGTGCTTCGAAACGCGGCTATGCACCAGCGGTTTCACTCATAAATCCAGCCGCGTCGTTGATAATTGCGGTGCTGCAATATTTGTCGCTATTGATTCGACATCCATCATCAGCACCACGTCTCCGTATTATTTATTGTCAGCGAGGATGCAGATCGTTTGAGGCGTGGCTGCAATCGTGGCCAGGCGATGTTGATGTGCTTCGTTGTTCTGCCATGGTCTTGCTCGCACAAATCTGGCGTCGGCAGTGGTTCTACTTATCAAAAGAGCTGGAGGTGCTCACAGTTTCTGATCGACGTCTGAATGATGAACATCGCAATACAATTTGCACCTCGATGTGTTCTCGGCGTTCTTGCTGTCTGCGTCCAGGGCCGACACGCCACTATGTTGGTGTTGCACAGATGCATGCGAAGCAAGCCTTTGCAGCTCAAGAAGGCAAGGGGGTTGATGTCGTGCGGGATAATGAAGTTCCGATTGAAATGGCAATACACTTTCTGCGACGGTTTTGGTGGTCACTGCATTGCATGTCTTGGTTTCTTCGATTATCGACAGCGTTGATTGAAAGATTGCACACAATGAACCGATGTCTTGCTCTTCACGGCTGTACAGACCCCGCTTCTTTCTCAGCGATGTCGGTGAATGCTTTGTTCTCGGCCAGGTTTCGTGAAGCGAAAATGGCGAAAGCGAAGGCGCAGCCACAACCAAAACAACAAGCAGCGAGGGTGCCACGCCGCGCTTTATCCCCCTTCGAGTGTTTCCGTAAGCGCTGCTTGGCTGATGATAGGGCGCATGGTGTCACTTCGCTCAACCCAGCGAATGGTGCGAAGGCTGCAGACTTCCGTAATCGGTGGAGGGACACATCCGATGCAGAACGAACTTTTTGCGAAGCATTGTCATTGAGATCAAAAGCGGAAGTGGATCGGAATCGTATCCAGGGCCCAGCTGCACCAGCACCATTGACTGATGATTCATCGACTCCAAGCTCGATTGTGTCTGCTACGCCGCTGCCACTCGTTCCTGCTACAATACCCGTGGAGCAGATATGTTATCGTGATGATGTTTCGCAGGCGATCGCACTACCGATGGATGGTGCTGAGGTTGTGAAGTCGACGGCTGAGACCGAGTATGGCGTGGCTCCACAACTTGTCAAAAATTACAGGCAGGGCATTGGCGTATTCAATGGTCAGGGCAAGCGCACGCAAGAGCAAGACATGCAACATTGGAGCGTTGTTTGTAGCACTTGTGGTGGTGAAGCTCCGCCGTATCCAGAGGTGGTGTCCCATCCAACATGTTGTGGTGAAGGCCTCTGCGACAACGATGCAGACATTGCACGTGTGAGGTAGGATGACGCATACGCACACAATTTGGAACCTGCTTGTTTCTCATTGCCGTTGTACTTGAAGAGGGCCAAGACCTACCCCCACGCTAAACGTTCCCACCCCTCACCTGCACACATTGTTTTTGCTGTTTTGTTGTGTGTATGCGTCATCGCATGAGGTTCCGCGGAGTGTTGAAAGACCAATGGGCGTCGTTGGTCAAGTCTTCGGTGAATGGTGGCAAGGTACAATCAATTAGTGGTCAACACTTCATTCTTTCACTCTCGAGTGGTGATGGACAGAATCGACGCTTCTTTCGTATTGGATGTGCGCAGGATCGTTATGGGCGCTTCAAGCCGACGGAAGTTTTCCAGGAATTGAGTGTTCTCGTTGGTGACCCAAATCGAACATTCGAAGGATTGGTCCTATGTTTCGCATATCAGGACTACGTCGTGCCATATACCGCGTGGCCTGTACCTTTATCGCATTCCGATACTGGTTGCGTGCGTGAATTTATTGAAGACGAGGTTTCTGCTTGGTATTCTCGTTTCTCGCGTGCCGAGACATCAATCCTTTCTGTGATTGCAGACAATGGCTTCAATCGGTTGGATGTATTCCGCGTGGTTGGTGTATCGCGCACGGTTATTACTGAGAAAACGGCAGCAACACCGACACCTTTGCCTGCCGATGCACCAGCGATCGCTGATGCGGAGAGTGATGACGACGACATCGGGATGGGCGTGGTGGCACCAGGATTTACACGGCTATTTGGACAACAAGCGAATGCTGAACCCACAGAGCATGCGGCGAATGGTGGTAATGATCAGTGTGATGATGGAGATGTCCTATCTCGTTGGTTGGGTGAGTTCATGGATGACCGAGTTGCGTCGGAAGATGATCGTCATGTCATGGAAGAAGAGCAGTTCTGGGATGAGGTGGAACAGCAAATTAGTACGGCCGTTGCTGATGAGAATGCAGCTGACCCAACCGTGGAAGATGAGAATGCAGCTGACCCAGCCGACATCCCTGCGTCGAATGCATCTGATCCAAATGAGTTCCGTCCCACATTCGAGGGCATTGATGATCTCGACAATTTGATGGCTTCTCATGGATTGGCACTCATCAGCACTTCCGCTAAGGCCCTTTTTGTCGCTGATATCTCGGACCCATCGCAGCCAATTGGAATCATACACATTATTAGTCGAACCGCTGGGACAACAAGCATGAAAGCAACATGCAAAAGGCGGCATGACCGCTGCGTCTGTTGGGTGACACAATGCATCTCAGGTGAAAATCGATTCAGGTTGTTATCTGACTACGTGCTGTGGCTTGGAGGTGGTCGAGATCAATCAGGGGCGGAACATGCAAGTTCGGCAAAGGAAACAAACATCAAATGGGGTATGCGTCCGCGTTAGGACTCGTCTTTTCCTGATTCGCAGAAGGGTGTCTTGATTGAAAACAGAGTCATCATCAATCTGGTTTCCAGCTCAGGTTTGACAAGACAGGCTGTCCGACCACAGGAATTATTGAGTCGCTTCCCAAAAAAAATGTCGGGCCCTGAAGTTTCCAAGAAGGTTTGTCGGGGCCCTGGAGGTGTACGTTTCGGCCCCTTTTTGGGTACCCATATCGACCACCCAAGAATTCCCCAACACGACCAAACAATTCCCCAACAAGGTCAACAACCCTGTGTTTTTGCAGAGGCCAATTCCCCAACACGACCAAACAATTCCCCAACACCATCTCCGAAAACACCCCCTTTTTGGTCCGCCGCGACCTGCCAAAGTGTACGTTTTGGGCCCCTTCTTGTCGGGGGCAAGAATTCCCCAACACGACCGGAAATTCCCCAACACGAGCTCCCATTTTGTGTCCCCTGGGTGTCCGTTTTTGGCTGGTTTGGGCCGTGGCCTGCCGCGGGCCTCCCCCGCCACCGTGCCGCTTCAAACGAACCAAGGGCAACTTGATTAGACATTGTTCGGCAAGTTGCCAAGCAGATCTGTTGTAACGGATCTGCTTACTAGAGCTTGCCATGTTGCAAATTTCTTCGTCGCATTTTTGTTTCCCAAGCGCCGACCTCTTGTTAAGGAGCATATGCCGCCCACGTATTGTGGCTTTTGCCACCGATGCTTTGAGACCGAACCACATCCACTAACCAAAGTGCGCAATGCTGATCCTTCCGCACTCTTACCGAGGCGAGCACCGCGATCCCTGGAGTGCATCTCTTGCCATGACTATATGGATACCGTGTATCCACACTTGGTTGCCGATCGAAAGGGTAAGGAGGCATTGAAGCAACGTCTGCAGCCTGGTGTGGAGCCCGCATTTGCAGAAGAGTATCGCGCTGGTCTTATTTTACATGAGGAGAATATGAATTCTAGAAAGCGTGGGCGGCATCTAACAGCAGACGAGTGTACTCCACAGCAGAGGCAGAAGGTCCAGCTCCTAGAATCCTCTGGGATCGAGAAACGACGTTGTCTCGGTGTGTTTTGGCCTTCCAAAATTTTCAAACAAAAAACAGGCAAAGCTGTGCCACGTCGGAAACGGGTTGTTGAAGATGGTGTGACAGGTATAGTATTGCCATCCGATTTCACAGAACGTATTCCAGATGAGTGTACGCAATTGTGGGGTGTTGGTGCAGCTATGGTTTCCAAGAAAGGATTGGCTTCCGACTCGCGTGATGACATCCGTGATTCCCAAACAAACGACATGTATGCAGCGGCCAAGCGACAGGTCACGTTGTAAGCCAAAACCAAACCATGCAAGGAGGCTGGCGCCTCACATGTTTCTTTGACAAGAGATGTGGATCCAAACAACAAATCGTTTCTTTCAACCTTCTGGTCGAAGGGTATGATGACGTGCGGTGTGAGCGATTCCGAGAGTGAGGGTGGTGATGAATCATCACAACAACCGAAGGCTTCAGCGCCGAAAGTGAGCCCACGACCGTCGCCTGTCAAGCAGTCGAGCTGCTCGTCCGATTGCAACAAGAACAGCAGCAAGCGGGGCAAGGTGAGCTATGTGATACTTCTTCATGTGTTGTGTTGTGTTGTGTTGTGTGTTCGGCCCTGTTGTTGTTTGCGCCGCACCTTGCATCCATCGAGTGCCTTGGACCAGAGGCAACCAGCATCAGCTGCTGATGCTGGTTGCCTCTGGCCCTGTCCATTCCTGGGCATCCTGATGGGTTGCTTCTTGTGAGGTATGTGGGGTGGGCCGTGCCAGAATTAGTGTTTTGCTACTACAATACACATGTTCGAGTGTCACATCTGGTCTTGCAGGTGGGAGACGCTGGCAAAGCCATGCATACGATGCGAATGGCAATGGTTCAGGCAGAGGAGCGGCTGCGCCTATTATCCACTGATTGTTTGGACAAACCATCACTTGGGACGATCAAGAAATGTTTGGATACGATGGACAATGGTTTGGAACAAGATTGGGTCGAGGATCCTGCATACGCGGAATTTCTGGCAAGTGTGAAAGTGATGCACCAGAAGCTCAGGGCTGTACATACATTCTTGCAGGCATTATGGCCAGAGCGGCCAGAGGAAGGTACAGAAGCTGCATCAGAAGAGGTTGATCCGATGCTTGCGTATTATGACAAGACCGTCGCAGCGGGTGTCAGCATCACGAAGTGGAAGGTACAACAGATATTGCTATTACGGTTCCTTACTTTTGTGATGGATGAAGGCAGCGCAGAAGATGCTGCAAATGTATGTTCTGCTCGTCACGTCGAGGGTGTGAAAACATTGCATGATGTGGATCCATCAGCACGTGCTTCAGTTCAGTGCACTCTCATCAACCATGTGGTCTCAACTTGGAGTGCTGATGCAAGCAAGGAATCGGCACTTGTTGACTTCATAATTGCAGTGCAACGTTCCGAGATCCACGACACTGATTTGGGTCAATTTATTGGTGACATTATTTTGCTGGCAAACGCGTCACCTGCAGACAGCGACTGCGTTGCATTAGCCAATGCATTTCAACGGGGTTCAAAGAAAGGTTGCAGTCTCTACAAATTTCTTAAGAGTGCATGTGGTGCTTCAATAATGGCTTCAGCGACGGCGGCTCAGGCTACGATCCTTGGTAATGCGGCGGCGATTCAAGAGTTCGATACGCTCAAGGAGTCGATGCCTCCACCATTCCTCAAGTTGGATGTTGTGCACGCTATTGGCGAAGCATATGGCGATAAGGTGCTTCTGCCGAAAATGTCTCAATGGAAGACGTTCTGCAAAGGATTGATTGCCGCGAAGTCCAAGGCATCGCAAGAATTGCTGGATTCATGTCAGGGACGCTTTGATGACATTCTACTGCGGCAAAGCGAAGCTGCCAATACGATTACCCTTGCAGCGCACACGTATGTTCTGACGAAAATTGGGGAGCAAGCAGTGATGCTGGATTCGTTGGTTTCATCGCTGGCGACGGGGGTACCACCACGGTTCGAGAACAAGGTAAAAGATTGCAGCAGCGCATTAAAAGCAATCCGAATCCCGTCAAGAGAGATGCTGTCATTAAGTGTGTTTGGTGATATGGGTGCAGCGCTTGAAGACAAGATGCGTGAAGTGCACAACATGATCAACTTGATGCGAGAGACTTGCGAGCTCGCTTTGCTTCGGTCGCAGGGACACGAGCTCCAGTTGCTGGCCACACGCAAGAATTATTTGACGTCGCTTTCTTCTTTCACGCCAAGTGATGCAATCGATGAGGAATGTGTTGCGTTTCAAAACTTCATGAAATCGACAAAGGGTGTCATGAGCAGCCTCGTCTTTGACGAGATCTCCGAGAAATTCGCAGCGTGGTGTGGCATATCGAGTTTTGGAACATGGCTTGATGATATTGTTAGTGGAAAGGAGGAGCACGACTGGACCACTACACATGCAGCAGAGAAAACACCAGCGTGTGCTGTGCTTGAAGCGGCTGTGATTTCAATCTGCGTGGACATGACATCCGAATCTTCATTCTTTTCGTTGTGGTCCAGCGCAAGCATGCCGTCTCTCGTGTTGCCTGATGGGCATGGCAAAGACTTGATTTTGGGTGGTACATGTATTTTGGCAAGGCTCTATAAGCATCACCTTGCGGTTGTTCAAGAATGCAAACGTCTTGAGGATTGGCATCAACACGTCCAAGGTCTTAACGCATGCCTTACGGAGATCACAGAATGTCGTGGGCATGTCTCCAAATGGTCAAACATCAGCCAAGGAATGCTGAAGTCTTGCAAGCTGGACAACATATTTGATAAGCTCAACACGTTGGTCGAAGCAAAGTCGAAACTCATTGTACAATCTTGGGTGGCTGCCGTGGAAAAAAGATGTTGCTACTGCTGAAACTGTAAATGCGGCCCCATCAATGGCTCAGCTCTCTACAACGGTCACTGCAAAACCGATCAATAAAGCTCGTGCAAGGGAGTTGTTCAGTATCGTTGTGTCGGAACCCGCAACATTGGTGTGCGAGAATTACGAGTCGTATTTATCTACGAAGGAGCGTATGAACGAGGCGCGTGGACACCCTTTCACGAACCAATATTTTGGAGAATTCGATACGCGCATTGATGTGGCGACGCGCAAAATGGAAGGCTTTCTTGCTATTGTAACAATGTTGACGGTCATGGCTGCATTGTGGCGAACCCCAGGACCGAAAGAATCGAGGCGCTCAATCCTTGTTAATTGCAAGGAGCATGTGAAAATCGACCTTCTTCCAACACCGTTAAAGGAACTGTTGGTATCGGCAGCGAATGGAAACAATACATATGTCAAATGATGACATGTCGATACGTGCATGGTTGCATGACGAGGTCGGCGAGAATTTGTCGCACGCTCTGCGGGTTATCGAGATGAGTCGCGTGACACATTTTTAGCGCCGTGAATCAGTGACGTTGATCCTTGCCACAGACGCGCGTGACGCAGGGTCGTCACGCCGTTGATCGTTGCACACTTTGTGGTCGTCACCACTTCGGAATGTCGCACTGACAAAACACAATTGTGAGTCACATATTGATTGTGAACGATTTTCAGCGCATCAGTCGTGTTGGAGGTTCAGTTTGTGTGTTTGCCGTCACACGTTGATTCTCATTGACACTTGAATTCTTGTAACATGATGGACCACTACTAGCAAGACCCAAGTCTAGTCTTGTGCCGCTCACGTTCCCCGACAGTAGGTTGAGTCAGACACGGCCCCCAGGGTAGATTTTCTGCCAATTTGGCAGCAATGACCCAATGTAGTTGCAGGTCTCTCGACAAAGTTGTTGAATGGCACGTACGGTCTACGTATGTCTTCGGCCTCATATGTGGTCCAAGTGAAATGAAGCAAGTGGCTGGGACGTGGGCACTAACAAGCTCTGACGCCGAGGGTATGTAGCAGGAGACAAGATGGCTGGAGGCCTATCGGGAGGCCTATCGGTAGGACAGTCATTTAGTGAACACCTGGACGTGACAAATCGTTGCTTCGGATGGACATGAATCTGGACTGGAACAACTATATCCGTTTCTACAGGTACTTACTAGGCACGCATATTGGCGGTGAAGGAGCCCGACAAATTAGGAACTGTGAGGTCGGAAGGGGGATGTGAGCTGTTTATGTATATGTACCAGCCACAGCAAGCACATAGGTCACAAAGTTGGCTAAAGGGCTGGTGGAATGGTAGCTTAGGGGTGTGGAATTGCAGCTTCAGGGCTGGTTGAAGGCGAGGAAGCATCTTGCGGTTTTGTATGGTTTTCATACAAAACCTAGCATAAACAGATCCATCCTCTGGATATATGAGGTCAAAAAAGTACGTTTTTCGACGAGGGGGTGTACACCCAGGGGGGGTGTACGTTTTGGGGTTTTTTGGGGGCTGAGCAAAAGTACCCCCAGAGCGCGCCCCAACTCTAGCCTGCGTAGAGTCCATGGCGCGCATGGTGATACCAGTGGCTAAGTCAACTCCTGAAGAAACTTTCGAGACACTATGCAAGGACTTCAACATGCTCCCCCTTGTCGGCGAGGTTCTAAGGGCTGCGGGCATCCAGACCCTGGATGATTTCCGCTTCCACTTCGTGAGGGAAGATGAAATCGAACCGCTTCTCGCCGAAAATCAGGAGTTATCAGAACAGCCCATCCAGGCAACGAGGTGCAGGCATGCGTGGCATGCGGTGAGGCAGCACGCGGCTCTGCGGGAGGGTGACCGGGCGCGCCTCGATAGCGCCGACATGGATGACTTGCTAGATGAAGCAGAGCTTCGGGATCTGAAGCTAGCGTTTTGGAGGCGCTACAAGACGCGGTACCCGACAGACCGTACTCCCGCTGACTCCATGGTCAGTCGCTTATCCCGGGAGATGAGCCGGCGCCTGCTCATGGTCTTCAATGTGGGGCTGGCCAGAACGCTCGAACACCAGGTCACGACGGCGCGCAAACGGCGCAAAGTC
>JACLAC010026012.1_pt1 | contig 10925 bp, 1 predicted proteins | sample 8027881 | NCBI WGS metagenome assembly JACLAC01 (sample SAMN15725517, study PRJNA655200) | protist metagenome | isolation source: fluorescence activated cell sorting (FACS) single amplified genomes of... | place: Spain: Blaines Bay Microbial Observatory, Mediterranean Sea | collected 2016-01-19 | reverse complement strand
TGAACCAAGAAATAGCAAAATTTAAAATACGTTGGGATGCACAGAAACCACAAGAAATGAAAGAATGGGATCGTAATGCCATCAGTCGCGTGTTTGAAACACTGGGGGAGAAACGTACAGAATTTGACGAGTTAAAAACAAAGACGACGAAACATGCTGAAAATTGCGAGCAGTTCCAAATGTCACCTCCAAAATTCAATGAGCTTGAAGGTTTAGAAGAAGATATTGATATGGTAACGGGATCATGGAATATGTATAAAGAATACCTTGAGAAATTGGATGAGATGGGCAAACAAGATTGGATTATTTTCCGTGCAAAATTGTTCGAGCTTCATGACTTTGTCAAAGCATGGTCCACGAAAATTAAAGAACGATCAAAACAAGGAATTATTGATATCATTGATGAACATATCGATGAGGAGATAAGCCTCTTTAAAAAGGGGTTGCCGGCTTTGAAGTTCATGCGTGGGGAACCATATAAAGATGATCATTGGCAAGAATTATTTCAAAAACTAAAAATCAAAGGTGTCAAAAATTATTCCACGGATCTTAAAGTGCAACATTTTTTCGACTCTATCAAACTTGTAATTAAAAACGGTAGATTCGCGAAAGAAATGACGGCGAGAGCCCAAGGAGAAGTAACGATAAGAGAGGCATTGTTAGAAATCAAAGCTTGGGCAAGGGCAGCTGAAGTTAAAATGATGGAACACGAGGAATTAGGCCGCCGTACACCATTGATATGCGAATGGAAGGAATTATTTACCTCATTAGGAGATAATCAATCTCTTCTACAATCATTAAAAGATTCCCCTTATTATAAAGCTTTTGCTGATGAAGGATCTACCTATGAACAAAAATTTGCCTTGTTAGATGAAGTCTTACATGCGATTAATAGTATACAACGTAAATGGGTTTATCTTGAACCAATTTTTGGGCGCGGGGCTCTGCCACAAGAGCAAGGACGGTTTAAGAAAGTCGATGAAGATTTTCGTGATATTTTGATTCGTTTAGAAGGCGATAAGACTATTTTCTCTTTGGCTGATGATTCTATTTACTCAAGGATACGGGAAAATGTTCAACAAATGCTGTCCCAATTGGAGCGATGCCAAAAGGCATTAGCAGATTTCCTTGAGGAGAAAAGGTCAGCCATGCCACGTTTCTATTTCATTGGTGATGATGATTTGTTAGAAATTTTAGGACAAGCGCAAAATCCAGCAGTTATTCAAGCGCATTTAAAGAAATTATTTCAAGGTGTACATAAAGTTGAGTTCAGTGCGGACAACAAGTTTGTTACTGCACTAATGGATGTTCAAGGCGAAGTAGTGAAATTGGATCGAGACGTTGAAATTACAGAAAATGTCGAAGTTTGGCTTAAGAATTTATCGTATCAAATGAAAGACACGTTGAAATCAATATTAGTCAGATGTTCCAAAGAAAATTTAGATGCCATTGGATCTATCTTGCCAACTTACCCTGGCCAAATATTGCTAGTATCTGCGCAAATTAACTTTGCAATAGATGTTGAAGGTGCAATTCGATCAGGCAGTTTAATGAAATTGAAAGAGCGTTACAATAAACGCTTGACTGCATATACTGCAATGGATTTGTCGAGAGAAAAATTGTTGCAAACGAAAAAGAAGAATTTAGTCATTGAATTGATACATATGATTGATGTTATCGATATGTTGCATAAAGAAGGTGTGACTTCTACCGGTTCGTGGTTGTGGCAAAAACAATTACGATGGTGTATTCCATCTGGTACAAACGAATGCGTCGTTAAAATGGTAGACGCTACTTTTAAGTACACTTACGAGTACCAAGGCAATTTTATAAAACTATGCCATACACCGTTAACTGATAAATGTTATTTGACAATGACACAAGGAATGAAAATGGGTTTTGGTGGAAATCCATATGGACCAGCTGGTACTGGTAAGACAGAATCTGTGAAGGCGTTGGGTGGATGCCTTGGCCGTCAAGTTTTAGTATTCAATTGTGACGAAGGTATTGATTTTGAAAGTATGGGTAGAATTTTTACTGGCCTTGTTAAGTGTGGTGCATGGGGTTGTTTTGATGAATTTAATCGTTTGAAGGAAGATCAGTTGTCAGCTGTATCGCAACAAATCCAAGTGATTCAATCTGCCATTAAAAACAAGACTTCATCTATTCAACTGTTAGGTAAAAATATTGACGACGTAGATCATAATGCAGGTATCTTTGTGACAATGAATCCTGCGGGCAAAAAGTATGGTGGACGTTCGAAATTACCAGAAAATTTAAAAAATTTGTTCCGCCCAGTTGCTATGAGTAAGCCTGATAATCCAATTATCGCGGAAGCAATGCTTGTCGCTGAAGGTTTTGCTGGTGCAAAGGACATCGCACATAAACTGTGCGAGCTGTACGGGTTGTCAAAGAAATTATTGTCGGATCAACAACATTACGATTGGGGACTTCGCGCTATGAAAGCTGTTTTAAATACAGCTGGTAAATTATTGCAATCAGCAAAAGCAGAAAGCGGATCGCAACTTTCATTACGTGTTGAAACCGAACTGTTAATAAAATCCGTGCGTGTAAATACTTTGTCAAAGTTGACTTTCAGCGATGCGATTGGCTTCTTAGGATTAATTACAGACGTTTTCCCCGGCTTAAGCTCGGAGGATATTCGTTACGAAAGATTAGAATTAGCAATGAAAGAAGTTATGACAAACAAACCATATAATTTGAAATTTGATGAAGGCCAAGTTCGTAAAATGATTCAATTAAAAGAAAGTCTAGAGCAACGAATGGGCTGTATGATCGTTGGTCCATCTGGCTGTGGGAAGACAAGCCTTTGGCGTATTTTACGCGATTCTTTGCAAAAAGTTGGTGAAAAAATTAAAATATATGTAATGAATCCAAAAAGTATGCCACGTGATCGTTTATTAGGCCATATGGATATGGATACGCGGGAATGGTTTGATGGCGTATTAACCGATGCTGCCAGAAAAGTTGTAAAGGAACCGATGGACGTCCGTTCTTGGATTGTTTGCGATGGTGATGTAGATCCGGTATGGATTGAATCCCTGAACACTGTGTTGGACGATAACCACCTCTTAACTATGCCAAATGGTGAACGTATCTCATTCGGTAGCAATGTAAACTTTTTATTTGAATCCCATAACCTCATCTATGCTTCTCCTGCGACTATTAGTCGTAATGGTATGATATATTTGTCTGATGAGGATGTGGATGTAAAACGACTTGTATTTTCTTGGTTGAATAATTTGCCAAAAGAGAAACAGTCGACACTTAATGTTTTTGTGAAAGACTTTTTTTACCAAGCGCTTGATTGGGTGCTTCAAGACGGTATGACAATGATGGTTGTTGAAACTACTATGGTAGGCACTGTAACCACTGGTCTCTCCCACCTAGCCGAATGCAACACCGTGCAAGAATTTTTATGTGGTCTTGTAAGAGGTTTAGGTGGAAATTTAGGGATGGAAGATCGTGAAAGATTTACAAAAGAAATTTTTGGTTGGGCCGGCGAACGTTTGCCTGATTTAAGCGCACCTTTGGATTGCTATGCAGATGGTTCCGTACTTGGGTGTTATGCATCAGAGACGCATTTGGAAGGTGAATTAGATGAAAATCCAGTTTTGCGTACTGTTAGCGTTCAGCGCAATATGGATATAATCAAAGGTTGGGTAGATCGAATGGAGCCATTTATATTAGTTGGACCAGAAGGGGCTGGGAAAAATATGCTTTTGATGTATGCACTTTCGAAACAACGATCGACTACAGTAACAACTCTTCATTGCAATGCTCAAACAACTGCTGAAAATGTTGTCCAACGTATTCAACAAGCATGCGTTGAGCAACATTCGAATAATGGCCGCGTGTTGAGACCAAGGTCTGGAGATAGATTAGTCTTGTATTTGAAGGACATTAATTTACCAAAACCAGATAAATACGATACTTGTATGTTAATTGCTTTCCTTCAACAATTGATTACTTTCAAAGGTTTTTATAATGAGAATTTAGAGTTTGTAACATTGGAGCGTATTCATATTGTATGTTCCATGAATCCTGCAACGACTGTCGGGCGCCATCCACTATCGACGCGTTTTACTGCAATTGCACATATTGCATATATTGATTATCCAAAAAAAGATGAACTTGTTTCAATATATTCTAGCTTTTTGGAAAAAGCCTTTGAAACCAGGGAACTAGCCGAAAGTAGGTTTAAATCGCCAAAAGAGGCTAAGAAACTTGCTGATACGATGGTTGAATTGTTTTCCCAAGTCAAATCTAAATTTAGTGTTGACGATCATCGCCACTATTTGTTTACACCACGACACTTGACGGCGTGGGTCTTAGGTTTATTGCGTTACGACTTAGCCAGTGAGGATTTATTAGACGTTGTATCGTATGAAGCGCAACGATTATTCCGCGATCGTCTTGTTGATGAACAAAGTGAAGGAAAATTTGATAGCATGTTGAACTCCCTTATAAAATCCCGTTGGTCCAAGGCACCAGATATTAAAAATCAATATTTTACATCTTTAATGAATGCAAGCAGTGTCGGTGCTAGTGGAGGGCAAAAAGAGCAAGAAGGTAAAAATGATGATGATGAAATGGGTGGAGGGCCAAAGAAGGATATCGGTCCAATGTTGTCGAGAATTGATTATAATGGATTTTCAGAAATTGTGAAAAATGGCTTGGAATTGTATGAACGTGATGAACGTGAATTGAACATTTTATTGTTTAAAGAGGTTCTTGACAATATTGCTAGAGTAGATCGAACGTTGTCCAAAATAGGTGGATCATTGCTCCTGGTTGGGAGAAGTGGGGTTGGAAGACGCACGGCAACATCGTTAGTTGCACACATGCATGGTATGGAATTCAAAATGTTAGACATAACGGATGAATATTCCACAAAGATCCTTCATTTACAATTAAAAAGTATTTTACAAGTCGCTGGAATTGACGGCGTTGGCGTTGTTTTTTACGTAGAAGATCACCACATACACATATTGAACGATGTATTGGAGACAATAAATTCATTGTTAAGCTCAGGGGAAGTTCCGGGTTTATATACGCACGAGGAGTTAGAGCCGTTGTTAGCACCTTTACGGGAGCAAATGATGCAAGTAGATGGGTACTTCCGGACACCATATGATTACTTCTTACATCAAATTAAAAAGAATCTCCACGTAGTACTTGGAATGGATAGTGTCAATCCTAGTTTTGGTGTTCGCTGCGAATCAAACCCTGCATTATTTACACGGTGTGAAGTCATATGGATGGGTGAATGGAATAGCGGTTCTATGGCCGAGTTGCCCCCACTATTATTACCAGATAAATTTTCTGCAGATGGATCCTTGGGTGAATATGCTGCGGAAGCATTAAGAAAAAGTGCAATAAATATACATCGAACGACGGAGGAATGGCAGTCTACCCCATTAGATTTTGTAGTATTTTTGAAAACATTTGAATCATTATACGCAAAGAAACATGGGGCGTTGCTAACGGACATCAAGCATTTACAAAGTGGTCTTTCAAAATTAGAGGAAGCATCGGAGACCGTAGATAAGCTTTCTGCGGAGGCAAAGGAGCAGCAAAAAGAGTTGAAAGTGAAACAAGATATGGCAGACAAAGCTATGGATAAAATTACAGATACTCTTGAATCAGCATCAGATCGTAGAAAAGAAGTAGAAGTTTTACGAAAAGATATGGAAGTAGAGCAAAAAAATACAGAAAATAAAAAGGCAGATATTGAAGTGGAGTTAAGTGAAGTAAAACCAATTTTAGAAGAAGCAAAAACAGCTGTAGGTAATATTCGATCGGATAATTTGAATGAAATTCGTTCATTGAAAATGCCGCCAGAGGCAATTCATGATGTGTTATCAGCCGTGTTAATGCTTTTAGGAATTAAAGACACTAGTTGGCTCTCTATGAGACGATTTTTGCAACAGCGTGGAGTTAAAGAGAATATTTTGAATTATGATGCGCATAATTTAACGCCTTCTTTAAGGAAGCAAGTGAGTAAATTGCTTAGGGCAAAAGCAAATTCATTTGAAGATAAAGTTATAAGGCGCGTGTCCGTTGCTGCTGCACCACTGGCAACCTGGGTAAAAGCAAATGTGCGATATTCTTTGGTTTTAGAAAAAATTTTGCCTTTAGAGCAAGAATTAGAGGAAGCAACACATGCATTACAACGCTCTGCGACACGTTTAGACGAGTGCCAGCATGAGTTGGATACGATCGATGATCGAGTCAAAGAATTGAAAAATGTTTTCAAGGAGAAAACTCGTGAAGCTGAAATTTTAAAAACGCATTTAGAAAAAACAATGGAGACACTAGATAAAGCTAATAATCTGATTGGAAAACTTTCAGGGGAAAAACAACGTTGGGATGACCAAGTACAAGAGTTAAAACAGATTGAAGAAACATTACCTTCACGTGTCTTAATTGCAGCAGGTTTTAATACGTACCTGGCAAAAAAACCGGAAGATGTTCGTGATAAGATGACTAAAACTTGGACTGGACTCTGTGATGTTGATCCTAAATCATTCGATTACAGACGTCTTTTAAGTTCAGAAAGCGAACAGTTAGTATGGAAAGCAGCTGGCCTTCCTGCTGACGCATTGTCAATGGAAAATGCAATTGTTATATTGAATGAACATCATCGCGTACCATTTATTATTGATCCTGCCATGACTGCAACAAATTGGATGAAACAGCAATTAGCAAATCCTGAATTTACCAAACGACCATTAGAAGTGTTGAATCGCGCTGATCCACGTTTTACATTGCAAGTTGAGCTTGCGGTAAGATTTGGTAAAATTTTATTTATAAATGAAGTGGACACGGTAGACCCAATGTTGTACCCGTTATTACGACGTGATTTACGCCATCAGGGCCCACGATTTGTTGTACAAGTTGGTGATAAAACGGTTGATTATGAAGAGAATTTCCGCCTTTACATTTCTACAAGAAATCCAGAACCATATATTCCCCCGGATGCATCGGCGTTAATTACGGAAGTCAATTTCACAGTCACACGTAGTGGTTTGGAAGGACAATTGCTAGGTGTAACGATTAAACACGAACAGCCAGAATTAGAAGCAAAAAAGAGTAAATTATTGGCAGAGGAAGAATCTTATAAAGTAGAATTGGCTAATTTAGAGAAAAATTTATTAGAAACACTTGCAGAATCGGAAGGAAACTTGCTGGAAAATACAGAATTAATTGATCAGTTGACAAAGACGAAAACAACAGCTGCTGATGTAAAAGAAAGAATGGCAGAATCTGCACGTGCATCGGAAATCGTAGACGAACAACGTGAAGTATTCCGTCCTTTCGCTAAAGATGGTAGTAAAATGTTCTTTGCCATACAAGCATTGCAATCATGCAATCACATGTATCAATTTTCATTAAATTCGTTTTTAGATCGTTTTCGTGACACTTTGAAAGAACCGATGGACGCGAAAGGTGGAAAAGAAGGCCGTGTATCAAAGTTGACACCAGCATTAGAGAAACGTGTGTTATACGATGTTGGTCGCTCACTTTTTAAAGCTGATAGATTGATGTGGGGTTTACATTTAGTCCGTGCTATGTACCCACATATGTATGGAGACAATGAATGGGAATTGTTTACTGGTGATATTGTCAGTGGAATCGATGAAGGTAAATCAGGTGAAGGTAAATCTAGTGGTGGAAGCAGAAATATGCCAACATGGGCATCAAGTAGTCGATCCCAAGCATTTTCCTTGCTCGAAACTACGTTCCCTAGATTCGTATCAGGATTAAATTTAAGTGATAAAAGTTTATGGGGTAAATGGTCAAGATCTCAAGAATGTGAAAAAGATTTTCCTAGAAAATTAAATAAGAATAAATTAAGTCCGTTCCAAAAGATTTTATTGACACAAGCCTTGCGACCAGATCGTTTACAAAGTCAAATGAATCAATTTGTCTGTGAAGTATTAGATGTAACCTCAGTAGCGCCGCCGCCAACTGGATTGATGAAAATATTCCAAGAAGAAAGTAAATCAACAACGCCGATTTTGTTGGTAACAAGTGCAGGTGCGGATCCATCCAAAGAATTGGAAGATTTAGCTAGAGACACAGTCGGGATGGATCACTATGAAGAAGTTGCTATGGGTGGTGGACAACAAAGTCGCGCGACGAAGATGTTACATGATTGTGCCAGAGCTGGTGATTGGTTGTGTTTAAAAAATCTTCATCTAGTGACTGCTTGGCTACCAACATTGGAGAAAGAAATTAGCACGTTGAAACCAGCTGATGGATTTCGTTTATGGCTAACAACGGAAGCGCACCATAATTTCCCACCAATTCTGTTACAAATAAGTCAAAAATTAACATTTGAATCGCCACCAGGGTTAAAGAAGAATTTGCAGCGTACGTATGCATCTTGGAGCAATGAATATATCAGCAAAGGCTCCGTGGAACGCGCACAACTGCTTTTTGTTTTGGCATGGTTCCATGCATTGGTCCAAGAACGAAGGACGTACATGCCGCAAGGTTGGGTGAAATTTTATGAATTTTCACTTGGGGATTTGCGCGCTGGAACAGAGGTTATTGATATGGTAACTTCACAAGGAAAAAATATTGATTGGGAAACTGTTGTTGGATTGATGGAAAATGCTATTTATGGCGGCCGTGTTGACAATATATATGATTTCAAGGTTCTAGTCGTCTATCTAAAACAATATTTTAATGGTGATATCTTACGTGGTGGTGGTAAAGGCAGAGCAGCAGATCGTGGATTCCGCATGCCAAATGCATCTACCAACAAGGCGGATTATGATAATTTAATTGAAAACTTAGACGATGATGATAATCCAAGTTTCTTTGGTTTGCCACAAAACGTGGAAAGGTCCGTACAACGTGCGCAATCTTCAATGGTAGTTGCGCAATTGAAATCCCTGTCTTTATCTACTTCCAGTTCAAATAAATTTGATCGAGAACAATGGCGTAAGGTACTTGGACCAATGTGCAAGTTGTGGGATAAATTAACACGTTCAAATAAAAGTGTTTTATCTCGACCGGATGAAGATAGGGAAAAAGTAAAAGATCCAACGAAAGTGAAACCTGTGAAACAATTCATCAAAAACGAAAATCAATTTGCATTTAAATTGATGACTGTAGTCGACAATGCAATGCGAAGTATTAATAAAGTTTTGTGGGAATCAGGGCTTTTGACACCGGAAATACAAACGAATGCGGCGCAACTCTTATCTGGTTGCGTTCCTAGACAATGGGAAAACATGTGGGAAGGTCCAGAAAAGCCACAGGTTTGGTTACGTAGTTTGGCGTTGAAAAAAATATCATTGGCACAATGGAGTAAGCAATATGGTGCTAGTGGTGATATTGCAGGTGAAAAATTAAATTTATCCGAGCTTTTCAATCCTGGGACATTTTTGATGGCATTGAGACAACAAACTTCCAGAGAAGGTAATATGCGCATGGATTCCTTGAAATTACGTTCCTCATTTGGAACAGATCTAGACAATGCAACCATCCCAGTCAAACTTACTGGTATGTTGTTACAAGGTTCAGCGTTTACTGGAAAACGATTAGAAGAAGCTGATGTTGATGCAGCTGAAGTTGTTTCGATTCAAGAATGTACAATTGCATTTGATTTAGTCAAAGAAGATGAACGGCAATTAGGTGGTAGTTTCAAAATTCCAATCTACTTTTCAACAACAAGGGAAAGGTTGTTAACGGAAGTTAGTGTTAGTGTTGGAAATGCAGATCCGGAAGACTTTGTTGTTAATGGCAGTGCATTATTACAATCCACCTTTTTCTACGTTTCGCATCACCTTTAGCTTTTACCATACGAAAAAATAACACAAGTTTATTGCATGCTCTATTTAAATTTAAATACATACCACCACGTGGACCTAGACTTTTTAATTTTTTTCTACGTGCTAATTCCTTTTTAGCTTTGTAGCGTCTATATCTATACAAAAGCAATATTGCTGCTTTTTGACGTTTGACTAAATACTTCCTGGCATAATAACCACGTATGTATGCCTGAATAACAACAACAGCCGCTTCCAACAGTTCAAATGCTGTGTATTTCCGCTGTCTTCTTTGTTTTTTTCTACTACTATGCTGTTTTAGCGCTTCAATCATTATTTGTTTTTGTTCCTCCGTTGACTTTAAAGTTAAACGGCGTTGGTGCTTCTTGAACCATTGTCTAACGTTTGCTAAACCAACTGCCTCGTGAGATTCGCCATTATTAAAATCAATTGCGCAAGTGGCATCACCGTTATTTATATAAGTTATAACACCTGGATTGTATTCATGTTCCCACTTTACTCCAATAGTTGCTTCGACCTTATCGCCAACTTTAAAATTGAACGCCTTTATTAAAGCAGCTTTCTTTTTATTTATTTTTAATATAGACAGATTCTTTGGCATTTCAATTTTATTTTTTGCTGCACGATTTTTCTTTACAAGTCTTACACGCGTTAGCATAATGGCATCATGTTTTTCTCCATCATCAAAATTAATCGAACAAGTATCAGTTGTTTTATCAATGCGTGATATTACTCCTGGATAATGCACATTGTTCCAATATTCACCCATAGTTGCTTCAACGTTGTCACCAACTTTAAAATTAACTTTCGGTTTCGCAACTTCATTGGCCTTATTTGATGCCATAACCAAGTTGGTGTTTTATACCTTACTATGAATGGATTATTATGCACTTGTGTGTATGTATATATTTGCAAAGTAATGTTTGGTTAACTTAGTAAGTTTCTTGTTTGATATTATAAACTTAGTTTATTATTAGATATTTTAACCAAACAACTATTTTGGCAACAAAGCTAATAAAGAAGCAACAACAACCAAACTTCACTGCATAATAACTCCCAAATTTGTTGTTGATGATGATGTGACTATATAATATAGTA
>JACLAC010012924.1_pt1 | contig 10928 bp, 10 predicted proteins | sample 8027881 | NCBI WGS metagenome assembly JACLAC01 (sample SAMN15725517, study PRJNA655200) | protist metagenome | isolation source: fluorescence activated cell sorting (FACS) single amplified genomes of... | place: Spain: Blaines Bay Microbial Observatory, Mediterranean Sea | collected 2016-01-19 | reverse complement strand
AGATTTTATTTTGACATTAGACATAGATTGGGCTCCAGATTTTATGATAAACCAAGTGGCTCAAGTTTTGATTAAACATAAAGTCAAAGCTACCTGGTTTGTTACTCACATGTCTGAAGCAATAGAAAGGTTAAGAGATAATGATGAGTTGTTCGAGTTGGGAATCCACCCAAACATGCTACAGGGTTCAACACATGGAACAACAGAAGATGAGGTGCTGACACACATTAAGAGTATTGTTCCTAGCGCAATAAGCATGAGAACTCATGCTTTGTACCAAACAACCAACTGGCTAGTGAAGGCAGCTAACGATTATGGGATATTAATTGACGTTTCTTTGTTTCTTCCAAGAGCAAAAAATCTACAACCACACCAAATAAAGTGGTCTGGTTGCTCTCTTTGGCGAATTCCTTATTTTTGGGAAGATGATCTTGAGACGTTTGAAGATATCCCTATTTGGAGTACGTCAGATGAGAGATTAAATATTAGTGGGCTGAAAGTGTTTGATTTTCACCCAGTCCATATTGCATTAAATACAAATAAATTTGAAACATATCAGCACATCAAATCAATACGTCCTTTAGAATTATGGGATGAGAGATTTGTCCAAGAACATATGCGTAAAGGAAAAGGTCCTAGAGATTTTTTTATGGAACTTGTTAGTGAGACTGATAAAGGAAAGAAAATAAAAGAACTTGTAGACGATATGGAGTAGAATGAGGATAGCAATAATAGGTCGTACTCAAATCTTATATGAGACTGTATTGAAACTACATGAGGAAGGGCATGACATTGGTTGTATTATTACATCGAAAGCAGCACCCGAATATACTCGAGATGAGGATGACTTCAAGGATCTCGCGAAAGAAGTTGATGCATCCTTCTTCTTAACAAGAACTCTTAACAAACCTGAAATTCTACAAGCGTGCCGAGGCTTAGACCTAGGAATAAGTATGAACTGGGTCTCAATCATTAAACAAAACTATATAGATTTATTTCGTTTAGGAATTTTGAACTCACATCATGGCGACTTACCGAGATACCGAGGCAATGCCAGTTCAAATTGGGCTATTATTCGTAATGAGGAACAAATCACCAATACTATCCATTTTATGGAAGGAAGTAAGCTAGACTGTGGCAGAATTATTAGCCAACAACATTACAAATTGAATAATGACACGTGTATAACCAATATCTATAAGTAGGTTATGTGCCAATGGTCAGCTTGATGCAGAAGCGGAAAAATTCTCCAATAACTAACTTTGATTAACCAGTAACAAAAACAGTTTTATATACTAGATAGTATGTAAGTGATTCTATAACATCGTTCGACATTAAACCTACAACACCTTATTATTCCATTCTATGTATGACATCAGTCATGCTCTCGCAATGATTCTGCACATTCTATCTTTGATAGATTTTACGAATTTGTTAGCCTTATCTCTCTTACCAGCTTTTTCTACTTCTTCTATTATAACCGCACGATGGTTACCACAAATAACATATACACCCTCGCTGGTTATCCTTGCTACTTGTCCTGGTATTCCATAGTATGGTTTATCAAAAAGTCTGGCTCGCCATATCTTTAGCTCGTGAGCATCAAGATATGTAAAGGCGCCTGGGTAAGGGTCAGATTGTGCACGAATAAAGTTATATACGTCTTGTGCTGATGTGTGCCAGTTAATATTGCCATCAATTGGAAATCTTCGCGCGCAGTAAGTTGCTAACTCATGGTTTTGTCCTATAGGCTGGACTTCATCATTCAATATTTTTGGATAATTCGTTTGAAATACTTGGATTGTTTTCTCTTCAAGCTTCTCGACAATATCTGAAATATAATCTTGTTCTTCTACACAAACACTTCCTTGTGCCCAAACTTGTCCTTCATCCATTCCTTGAGTGAAGGAAAACAATGAAAATCCAACCTTTTTTTCATTGTTTATAATTTGCCAAACTAGCGGGGCAAATCCACGATATTTAGGAAGCAATGAGTTGTGTACTCCAATAAATCCAGAAGGTACAGATTCTAAGACAGTATTGGTAATCAACCAATACCATCCAACGACTAAACATAAATCTGGTTTTAATTTCTTTACTATGTCTTCAGATTGTTTTCTGTTCTTTGCTACAAACAGTATCAGCTCGTTTTCTTTACAGAAATCCTGAAAATCAGCCAACACACTTCTTGTATCATTAGAGTCATCAATCGTTAAAATGCCAATCAGTGTTTCTGGTGAAAGCAAATGCATCTCTTTTAGCACTCGAAGTCCTAGCTGTTTGCTTCCAATAAAAAGAACTCGGTTTATCTTACTCATTATCAAAAGTGTCCTGATTATTAATAAGACTGTCGCATCTAATCCTAAAGACCGCTAATTAAACAAACTTCTGTAACATAGAGAACAGATGGATTTTTCTATGGTATCACTTTTTATATTGTTCGTTCTAGCTTCTTGAAGACAAAGAAGCTAGAAAAAGATTTTTATCAAGTAAGTGTTCTATTAAATGTCCTAGAAGAGTTACCTATACCTTTCAGAATCATTGGGAGCTGAATTAGGTTATTGCTCGATTGATGTTAAGTTCTATATATGTAATACCTAACATTGAATTGGTAGAGATTCAAGACGTTACCTTTTGAGTTTATATCTGATTCCCAACTGTATGCTGAAGGACCAGAAAGGATTACTAAATCGATTTTTTCGAATCTCTGACATTTGAATTATGCCTGTTAAACCTGGTTTTTAGAAATTAAGAAAAAATATCTTGCGACCTGAGAAGTGAAATTTTTTTTATTATATAATTCTAAAATATAGACGTAATAAATATTTAGAAACCTAGTTATGCTAAGGGTTTGAGGGAGTACGATTGCCGCCTTTCTTCTCTTCTTCGGGTGTAAGGAGCGTAAATTGACTACTTTAGAATTACCATCTTCCTAGTTTCTGTATCACCTCTTACTTGAACCTGATAAAAGTAAGTTCCCAAAGATACCAATTCTGCATTCTCATTTCTTCCATTTCAACAGGCTATTTGTTGTGGCTTAATGTAGAATAGATTTACTAAGATCAAGAATTATGAAATCAAGCTTAATATTTCATTGCAAATACGGTTTCTAATATCAGTAATCGGATTGGGATGATCGTTGTCTGTATCTTGATTAGTAGTACCTGTGAAATGCCGAACTCCAAAAAGGTTCAACAATAAAAATTGTCATTGAAATCAACGGGTACGACTAAACGTCTACAAGCGATATACGAATTAGGTCAAATGAGAAAAAATGCGAAAATTGCCACTCAGGATAATCCTAAAGTTAAAGAGGAGATCGAAGCATATGTGCAAAATTCTGGAATTTCATCAACCTCATCGACACGATAATCTTGGCCAAGATCTAATCGACACTTGTGAAACACTAGGTACAATAACAATTTAATACCAAGGGAAGGATTAGAAATTTGGACAATTGGGTATTATCCGCTTGAATATCTTGCTTGGTAGCGTTGGTTGTATTGCGTTCATTAATACCAATGTAGAGATTAGACAAACCATCATACTTCTGACAGAGAGATGACAATTGGGCAAATGAGTGAATAAATTGAGAAGAAACAGAGTTGCGATTGGGATGGATGACTCTGATTTCATAGGAGTCATAATCGAGCAGGCGGAGAGATCGTTGAATATCATTCTGGTTCATTTTGCAATTTCCTTATTGAGTAACTTGGGCAATCATCTGAAATCCCAAGCAGATTGTGTTGATAGTTTCAAAATGAAATTAAGTTGAGTTTAAGACGGTTAAAATACTACAAGACCGACCTCCAAAAGTGTTAAAACCTGAAGTTGTAATTTATTGACTTGTTAACAGGTCAATATTGGATTAGATTCAATGTGTGCTTATTATATCGACAGGGGGCGAATTAACTTTAGATTTTTTTGGATATTTTTTAACGACTTGATAATTTTTGGCTGGTTGGAAATGTTTTCTATTTGCCCAAGAAGATGTCTAAATTCCCTGTATGAAGAAGTTGGATTTGGTTAAGGACACTATAGGGATTATGTTGGATCTTGCAGCTGCATTATCAACATGGATTGGCAAGGAAGATAAGAGAATGGCTTCTATTTTTAAAATGTATATAAAACCCAATCGTTTCAGTCTCTCCAGTACCTGTACTATCTTTTGAGAAAACAAGTTCCAAATATATAGAAATTTATATACCTTTTGATCTTAAATAGTATTCTGTAGGTTCATCCCAACTCTCTATTTAGATTTAGAATGGCTGATCTAATAGAATCTTTGCCTAAATCTATGTTGTATTCTGCATCTGCATTATCAACATAGACAGGCAAGGAACTTTAAAGATCTTCATACGGTACTCTCAGAAAATATCCCTCTAAATCAGCCTTTACTTCCATCTCTGAATTAAAATTGCCGCTTAGTTTCCGCTAAATTTCCGCCTTATTGCCGATATTTTTGGTGTATGATAGAATGCGCCCAATTTTACTGCCGTTAAAAATTCCGTTAACAAATACAAGATTCAATTTATCGGGCTGGGATTTATAAATAACAAATGATGCTGTCTAAGATTCAAAGTTCCAGATGGTTAATGTAAGACTGAAGGTGATTGAAATGAAACGTACCTCCGTATTAATTTTGCTGATTGTTTTGGCTGCTGGTTCTGTTTGGTCTCAGAATAAAGTGCTGAGCCTTGACGGTGATGGTGATTATGTTGAAGTTCCTTATGATCCCAAGTTTAAAATCGTAGAGCAAATTACCCTCGAATGTTGGGTAAAAGTGAACAATGAAACTTCAAATTACGATCGTATCATTGCAAAACACTGGGACACGCATACAGACCCATGGTTAATCTTTGGTTTAGTTAGAGTAGAAAATACAAATAAACTAGGTTTTCAAATTACAATTGATTCTAATGTACAAAAGTTAGTTGAATCACCTACAGATGTATTCCAAAATGATATTTGGGTTCACGTTGCTGGCGTATACGACGGAAGTAACATTTTTCTTTATGCTGATGGATTAGAAATTTATAAAGAGGAATTTCCAAATCGAAGTATTGCGTCGAATAGTACAAATATTATTATTGGGGCTAATAATCTTGAGGAACAAATGAGGGAAGATTTAAACGCATTTGTAGATGAAGCGAGAATATGGAATATAGCAAGAACTGAAGTGGAAATCCAAGCATCTATGAACTCTAGTCTAACTGGAAAAGAAAATGGTTTGGTAGGGTACTGGAATTTCGATGATCAAAAAGCCAAGGATTTAGTTGCAAATGGAAATGATGGAGAATTCAAAGGAGATGCTAAAGTTGTAGATTCTGACTTAGTATTAGATGTTTCAATTCCCGATCCCAACCTAAGAGCGGCATTGGAGAAATCACTGGGTAAAAATGAGGGAGATGCTATAACTAAAGAGGATTTGGCTGGGTTGGAGGAGTTGAGTATTCAGCAACTTGAATTAACTGACTCCCAAAAAATCAGAGATCTTTCAGGGCTAGAATATAGCCAAAATCTAGAAAAATTGATCATCACTGACACTCTTATCAGTGACATATCAATCTTAACTAAACTAAATAACCTAATACACCTTGATTTAACAAACAACCAAATAAGTGACATAAAACCATTGTCTAGCCTGACTAATCTAACTAATTTGATACTTACATATAACTACAAGATTAATGACATGTCATCCTTAGCTAACTTAACAAATTTGGTTGAATTGTCTCTCTACGGCAATAAGATCAGTAATATAGAACCAGTGTCTAATCTAACTAATCTTACAGATCTTAGCCTCGGCCAAAATAAGATTGGTGATATCTCTGCCGTAGCTAACTTAACTAACTTGACTAGATTACAGCTAGAAAGTAATCATTTGATTAGTGACATATCATCTTTAACTAACCTAACCAAGTTGTCCTATTTATCTCTCGGTTCCAATCAAATCAGTGATATATCGGTCTTAGCGGATCTAACTAATCTTGGCCAGCTACGACTTTTCCAAAACAAAATTAGTGATATTGCTCCATTATTGGAAGACACACGTAGATCAGATTTAACGATAAGGTTGCAAAACAACCCCCTATCCAACACAGCACTATCAAATCATATTCCCGAGTTACAATCCCAGAGGTATCAATGTTAAATATGACATGCCAGAAGATTTGGTCTTATTCAAAGATGCCAATTTAGAGAAAGCTATTAGAGATACTCTAGGAATACCAACTGAACTGCTGAAGAAAGAGGATTTGCAGAAGTTGGAAGAATTGAAATATGAAGGTAAAGCTAAGATATCTGATTTAGCAGGACTAGAATACTGATCCAATTTAAATACTTTAGCTCTCCGCCATAATGAAATAAACGATATTTCTGTTCTTGGTCATCGTTTAGATCAGTTAGAAACCAGAGATTTTGAAAATATCCTGCAATGGATGCGAGATGAAAAGTTTGAACCACAACTTTTTACTCCAAGACCTTATCAACAGGAAGCAGTAGACAAAATTTTAGAAGGGCTAGAGTCAGTAGCTCGTGTAACTTCTATCATGCCTTTTGGCACTGGTAAAACATTATAAGATGTTCGATAAGCAGAATCTTGAAATTCGAAACCATGAACAACCTCAAAATTTTCAATATCAAAATAGAAATTGTTCCAGCTCCTATTTAAATCTTCACCATCTTCATCTTTAGTGACCCGAAAAAGACGTTCTCTTTCGTCAATCCATTTATATTTACTACCTTCTGTAAATAACATAAACTAAATTCTAGAATTCAATAAATCACCATCATAGTATTGTGACAACCAATCAGTTAAATCTTAATGATAAAGCAGCTCTATAGCTTTAAGTCCAACACGTTCATTAGTTTTATCCCAAAATGTTTTATAAAAATACTCTAACACTGATTGATCCCAAAAATCTTTGCAGGAATAATCACATTTTGGTATTCCATTATATCCTTGAAGATCGTATATACCTTTAATTAAGAAAAAACGACCTGTAAATTCACAATATTCATCGTTTTTTAATGTACTAAACTCTATATTTTTCAATGCAGATAATGCAGATAATGCCGGTAATGCAGATAATGCCGGTAATGACGTTAATACTAGGAAAAAAAGCAAAAATGTTTATGGAAAATATGTTGGAAGCGTTTGTTCTTTCAAAGCCATGGACTATAGACTCTAGAACTAAGTTAACAACTAAATGGTCTATTTTAAAAACAACACGATAAACAGCCAAATCAAAATAGTCGACAAAGCGATTTCCATCAATCTGATTGTTTGATTTACTAGATCAATGAAGAAAAATAAGTAATGGGATAAAAAATTATGGTTCGTTTAATCTAAGTGGTGGAAGAGTAGTTCTAGCATTAAGAAGAATAAAGGTAAAGAAACCCATAAGTACATGGTTTATAGCCCCATTTAGTATCCGTTACATATAATATAAAATTCATACAACAATCCAAATACACGAATTATGATCTGCGCAGGGAGCAATCAGATCAATCCCACAAGCAAAGCAAATGAAGATACAAACAGTAAAACTTAGTATATTAGCTCTAGATTGTGAATTTACAAAATGGTTGAAAAATTAACTATAGATTCTTGTTATCGCAGTTATAGCTTTGGAATTAATCTTTTTACTGTACGCTCGACTACGGTTTGGAGTTTTGCTAACTTAAACTGACACATAGTCGGAAAAGCAACGAAGAATCAATTCGAATTCCCGTTGCTTTTTTAAATTAATATTCCAGATCAACTCAGGATTTTAAATAACCCCAAGTAGTTGCTAGTTTATGTGAGGAATCAACATCTAACTTATTAGACTTAATTTCAAAATTTTGCTTGACTTCTTTTTCGTCCAAAATTCGGTTATAGATGCGAACTTCATCAATCATACCGTTCAGAAAACGGCCGTTGTGTTCGCTACCAATGCGCCGTTCGTTCATGTTTTCGGGCTGCTTCCCGGCTTTTCCTTCTTGAATTAGTTCACCGTCTACATACAATTTTAAACTTTTGGCTCCACCATCCTTAGAATCTGAAGTATATATAACATGGTACCATTGCTCTTCTTCACATTTCATTCGAATTTTGTCGCCATCATTTTTGTGTACCTGAATTTCGCCACCTTCGAATTTATAGTGGACTTTACCTGCAGCCCACATCCAAGTTGAGACAACACCTTGGATACCACCGAACTGTTTTTCGTAGACCCAAGCCTCAATACTGACCTGCTCCCAGTCACCGAGCTTTGGAATTTCAATATAAGCACTTTTGCCATTAAACTCGAATGCTTCACCGAACTTTCCAGGTACCGATTTTGGTTTGTCAATGGCCTTGGCATTCTTTTCACCAAAAACATCATGTACAACTTGTCCTTTGAGTGTATCTTTGTCAAACGAATAAAAAGCAACCAAACCTTCTGTGGTGAATTGTTGACCAAAAGCCGTCAGGCCAACCAATAACAACCCAAAAACGAATAATTTGTTCATGTCTTATAAACTCCTCTAAGCCGATTTTGATTAAATTTTTAGCCCGGCAAGTAGGATTCTATGTCTTTTTGTAAAGACTGTCAATTTAAATTATACGACATTCAAAACGGAATCAAAGTCAAATTTATCCTCAGATTCGATGAGAAAAACAGATGATCAAATACCACGAACCAATAGATCTAATCAAGTTTGAAGATCACTATTTGGTCACAAGATCCAATAAAGATGCTGGTATAGGTTTCACTTGGCAGATTTTCTGTTACCAGCAATCAATAACAACCTGTATGTAAGGATTGAATAAAATTGAGAAACGTAGGGACATGGGTTAAATAATTATCCTACTATTCAGTCTAACCCGCTCTGGACAAAAATTTCAGACGTTTACTTGAAGTTAGAAAAAACAGAAACCCAACCCCAAAATATCTTGTAGGCATTTAGAGTTACCCAACCAACAAATCTGCTATTTTCAAGGATCAAAATGAGCTTGAGTAATTGAATCATTGCTTAATTATTTGGTGTCATTATAGTTTAGAAGTTAGTTGATCTAAGAAGAGACACTATTATGAAACAAACTGATAGAATCTTTTTTTGACGAAGATACAAGAAATAGAGAACTAATGATCCGAGTTGTAATCATTTGGGCTTGTTGATCTGAAGCGAACCACAGGGGTAAAGATTACTATAAGTACTTATAGTCTTTCTTACCTCTTCCTCCTGTGGTCTGCCCTAATTTAACAAGCTGAATCTTTTTTACTCTGTATTCAATTGCAAGTCGGATTCAAGTTGTTTGAATAGTTGGGTCTGAGAAACTTGGTCAACTACAAAATCCAGAAATTGTAAAGCCTCGCTATCAAGATCTAATTCAATACCATATTTCCAAGCTTGAGCCTGATGGATTAAGTCCTTCCACTGGTTATCAAAACTAGCTTTGACCCAAGATGAGGCTGTCGGTTTATCACCTACCTGCTTACATATAACTGTATACAATATACGACAGAGATTGAGAATAAAATAAGCCGTGTAATGGCTGTTTGAAAAATAGTCTGGATCACTTTTTTTGATGATCCACTCGGTGAATAAATCTCTGATACACGCTTTTTGTACTTCTACTATATCCACTGGTTTCATCAGGGTGTTAAAATCTGGGCCAAACAATGAAATGGCATGGTGATATAGCAAGTAGTTATTGATGATCCACTCGTTTCCGTAAGTTGCTTCTAGATAAAGTTTATTCTCCCCCCCCCCAATACCAAGGTCTGGGTTGAGAAGGTGGTTTTATGTTTGAAAGCATATCGATGGGAGTATAGGTACACTCCAGACGTTTAGACCAGACCTCGAATTTCTGTTCCAATTGTCTATGGAATTGGGCAATGACTCTCAACTCTTCAGCGGAGATAAGTTGATTGAGCATAACCGTAATGTCAATATCACTACTATTATAATTAAAGGCATTATAAGAAAGGGAGCCTGTAAGGTAGATGCCTTTGAGATTGGTTTGGAAGATAGAGGTAATGCGACTGGTGAAAAATGAAAGGAGTTGGTCAATTTCTGGATAGGGACTAATGGGTTTCATGGTATGGTTATTTGGTGTCATTATAGCCTAAAGTTTGTTGGTCTATAGAAGAACAGTAAAATCGAGTAAATTTGTAGAACCTCTTACTTTAACAAATTCGCCCAGAACTGATTTTATTGCCAGAGATGCGAGAAATGGAGTACTAGTGATTAGAATTACAATCATTTGGGCTTGTTGATCTGAAGCGAACCACAGGGGTAAAGATTACTACAAATACTTATAGTCTTTTTTACCTCTTCCTCCTGTGGTCTACCTGGGATCAACAAGCCCAAACATCTTGATTCTATTACTGCCAGGCTATGTTGATCTCTGCATCTGCATTAATTAACATCCACTTGGCAGAGGATCAAAAGAAGGTCTTGCTGCTTACTAATCAGCAGTGAACCACAAGGGGTAAAGATTACTATAAATACTTATAGTCTTTCTTACCTCTTGCTCCTGTGGTCTATACGGGATCAACAAGCCCCAATCTTAACTACACATTCATCTAACAATACACTCAAAGGTTTCCTACCACCATAAACACCCAAAGTAATTGATCATGAGGATCTCCTATGGGTACCTTGATGAAAGATTCGTGAACTTTCTTGGTAATTGGTTTATTGACTACTGTATGCTTGGACAAGCTTAATAATCTTTTTTAATCTCACTCCAGAAAGTAGGTAGTTTGTTGTTCATTTCCACAGCTAATGGTTGCATCAGTGCTGGAAGATCATTTTTACTTAACGGTATATCCAAATAAGCAACTTCATCTATTACGCCTTCGAAGTAATCAACGGCAGCATCATTCGAAAATCCTATCCAAACTCTTTTTTGCCAATCAAAATCAGAATGATCATAATCATGCTTGCCAACT
>JACLAC010024403.1_pt1 | contig 10932 bp, 12 predicted proteins | sample 8027881 | NCBI WGS metagenome assembly JACLAC01 (sample SAMN15725517, study PRJNA655200) | protist metagenome | isolation source: fluorescence activated cell sorting (FACS) single amplified genomes of... | place: Spain: Blaines Bay Microbial Observatory, Mediterranean Sea | collected 2016-01-19 | reverse complement strand
AACACAGGTATTGGAACGGGAACAGCTGGAACAATTATCGGTCAACGAAACGGTGAAGGTTCAGGTGCGGACAATTACGCCGCTGGAACCCAGATATATGGAATTGCCGTAACAGGTAATCCTGACATTGAGACAGGTCAGGAAGTTGTAGAAATCGCTGTTCAAGATGGTAGTTCCCTACCTCGTCTAAGTTCAGGACAGACCGACGAAGATAGTGGGTCAACTTCTGTCTACAGAGGGACGCAGACTCCTACGTTTAATATGGACTTCATACCGACAAACAAGTCCTTGTTTCATGTGGGATCAACATTCTTTCAAACGGGAGCCAAAGAATACAATAACAGTAGTAATTATAGCGTTAAACAATTAACGACTCCGGTAGAAGGTGCAGGGTCTTCACCTCTATACTATGGATCGATTGTGCGGCAGATCAGCGCATCAGGTGCAGATAGCCGACTATTGTCCGATGCAGTTTGTAACAGCTTTTCATTAAGCTCCGATCAGACAACACCCCTCTCTGCATCCGCTGGATTTACAGGAAGGATTGCCGTTACCAATTATAACACAGGCACCCGATCTGATGACTTCACGCTCGACGATGGACGTAATTATTTATTGCGTGATTGTACGTGTGTTATTACGACGCCGTTAAAAGAAATCTTATATGCCACTGGTGCTGGAAGCGGCACTGCTATAGCAGGTCAAAGAGTACAACTGGGTTCAGGGAATGAAGGTACCGTCTTAGAAGTTATAACTAATGATAGGTCAGCAACTGACACCGGTAAAGCTAGAATTTTAGTAAAAGAAACGAAAGGATCTTTTAAGACCGCAGTAGCCAGTGGGACAGAAAACTTAACACATCTTGATGGCACTGCTATATCAGGTCGAGTAGTAGCTCAAGGATCAATCGAAGAGCACTTTATTATGCCGATAGAGTCTTTTAATGTCGACTGCACTTCGGACGTAAGCTACACCTACTACAACGAACGATTCCCAGTAAACATGGTGGTTGGTGGATTTACTGTAGACGCATCGGTGACCATACCTGGCGGTGGATACAATAATCGGAATCAACTGAGACACTTACAAGAACTTTTCGCCTCTAGTGGTTCAGGCAGTTCAACTGGCTCCTCGATAGTATTACCTATTCAGATAGGTCTCTACTATGATGCTTCTCATACAGGAAACCTCGGAGACCATATAACGCTTCCAATCGCTCCAGCTCAGGACAGAGATTTACATATTCGTCTTAACGGCATGATTACTGACGTAACGACAGGTGGAGACAATGAAATGACTACAACGATTAGTATGAGTTGTCGCAACTCATTCAACACCAGCGACACCTTAACAACTAAGGGTATTTCAATCGATATGATGGACGATATGGACAAAACTTGGGGATACACCGCAGAAACTTCGGCACTGTATTAGAAGAGAGATAGATAATGGCAGATACACTATATCAGTGGAATGGTGCCGATCCAGAGGTTCGGCATTATAAGATCACAGAAGGCGGTAAGAGCTTTCGATGTGATAAAGTAGGAGAAGAGTGGGTCGACACTGAGTTGCTTCAATCAGAGCACCTCATAACAGGAGATCCGGCGTATGCTGTTTATACGCTTTCGACAACAACTTCGAAAACGAAAACAAAAAAAACAAAGGCTACAAAAACTGATGAATAAACAACCGTATTACATGGGTACAAAGAAAAAGAAAAAGAAGAAGAAGAAAAGAGGCTCATGATGTTGAAACGACATTTCAAAAGATTACTCGCGGCCATAGCTACTGTAGTGGTATTAGCCACTCCGGCTTTAAGCCAACCCAGCTTAGACGTATCTGTACTGAACAGGCATTCATGGAGAGGGCAACCCTCTGCGAATACTATTTCTATCCAACCTGAACTTGCTGTTCGGATTGGTGAGGTAGGAACGATTGCTTCTGTATGGAGCAACTTCCCTCTTGAAGGGAAGAAGACAGAATATGATCTGACATTATCGCAGATTGTAGGTGATGTAGCTAAGGTCTCTGTAATCTCATATTACTACAACGGTCCATTCTTGGATGTAGATAATCATGACATCGAAGTGGGTGTAGCTTCAAACTTAATAGGCATTGGAGTCTATGCAGGTCGATTTATTTCAGGTGACAAAGTTAAAGATGACACCTGGCTGAATGTCAGTTACACCTTATCGGACAGCTTAAATATTTTCGCTGGAGTCGGCAACGGGAACTATGTCTCCAATGGAGATGGGATGTCGTTAGTCCTCTTAGGGGTATCTACAGTAAACAGTGAAGGCTACAGCGGAACGCTTCAATACAACGTTGACACAGAGACTCCCCTTTTAATTGTAGGTAAATCATGGTAGTAGATCGCATCAAAAAAGGTGCAGGGATTATAGGGATATTTGCTATCATGGCCGCTTGTCTTGGCGAGATTTCTATCTTCATCAACATCCCGTCTGCTCTGCTCGTGTTCGGACTAACTGCATGCGGACTTCTGTTATCTGATGAAATGTTTAACACAGCTGAATATTGGAGGCTGGCAAGACATTACGCGATCTCAGCTGGAATAATAGGATTTGTAGCAGGGTTAATACAGATGCTTGCTCATATGGAAGATCCAGCTAAGATAGGACAAGGATTGGCAATAGCGTTGTTAACCGTTTTTTACGGAACATTTTTTGGATTTTTCATCGCTCGTCCGATGGAAGATCGATGTGATTACTAATTAATAGAGAGGTGTAGGATGTTGATATATAAAAGAGAGGGTGTTGACCCTAAGCAAACGCATTGGCGTATTGATCAGAACAGTGAAGCTGTGCGGTATGATAAGGAAGGAAACGACTGGGAAGTGTCTCATCTGTTTCATTCCGGCAATCCGTTTAAGAAAGACGCTGAATATGTTCAGATAGAGGAAGGTGACACGAAGTCAGCGCCTCCTCCAAAGAAAGCAGTTTCATCAAAAAAGTAAACTGGATTATGACTTACACGACTTCGGAAGGAAACATATGGCGGTCAATTACAGAGGCGAACGATTCTCAGGATACAACAAACCGAAGCGGACGCCTGGTCACAAAACTAAGAGTCATGCAGTCCTTTATAAAAAAGGTGATGACGTTAGGCTCATAAGGTTTGGCCAACAAGGCGTATCAGGCGCAGGGTCAAACCCTAAGACGGACAAAGAAAAAGCACGACGCAAGTCGTTTAAATCACGGCATGCGAAATCAATATCAAAAGGACCAAGCTCACCAGCGTGGTGGGCTAATAAAGTCAAATGGTAATTAACTCATAGTCGGGAGACTTACAATATGCGTGGAGTAAGCAAGCAATCAGTTCCTTATGTATGTGAAGCCGATCGGGATCTACCTGAGTCTGAGCAGACAGTATTCTGGCTGACACAGAAAAATAACAAGATGCAGAACGAATCTATCCGTAGATATGCTCGTGCATCGAGTGAAGGTCGTGGAGGTGCAAGAGAGTTCGACGATCGAAAACTCTCAGCGGCAGACATCGAGGAATTTCAAGCAGTATGTAGCAAGGTAGAGAATTACTGTTGGAGTGAAGAGTATTTAAAAAACCATTCCAACGCAGAGGTAGATGAGGAGGGTTTTCAAAAAGAGGTATCTGATCCAAGCGGATTAGCTGATATCGTTCGTGATATACCAGCTGGCGCTTTAGCGGAGGTTTTTGATGCAGTTAATAATCCAGTCCGATTGGGTAACGCTGGAAAAAAAAGCTAGAACTATTAGCATGGTTTGCCCTATGGAAGTCCAACAAAGCAAACCTGACACGGGAATTCAGTTGTGACTATTGCGTCTTTAAGGAACTATACAAACGTCGCACCTGTTTTTTATACGACGTTTTCCCCGACGGAACCGAAGGAAAAGCAGACGGAGACTTTTTTGCCATACCAAGGTTTGAACTTGACGGTAGCCTCGTCAAAGACGAGGAGACAGGAAGACCTGCCGGAGAGATTAGGTATTTGGAAAAGGAAGAATTCCTGGAAGAGCTATGGAATGTTGCCCAGAGTCTCCCCCAGCTCTCCGCTTTTCAACTCCTTAGATCCTACTTCCCTGACGTTTGCCCGACCGCGTTCATCGATCACGTGGTTATGTCCATCATTGGAGCACAGAACAACGCAAAAGAATACAGCATCGATCTCACCAACGAAGATGCTCGACGTGATTTGTTAGGGTTTCACATGACACTTTCTGATACTCTCGAAGCCTTTGATATTGTTGCTGGAACTCGTAATGCTTTTGAACGAAATGAAATGGAAAAACTTGAACAAGCAAGTAAGAAGAGTGCATAAATGGCTATATCATTAAGGTTTGAAGCTAAGAGTGCTATTGGTGCACTCAATGCATTAGATCAAAAGTTTAAACAGCTTGATGGCACGATGAAAGGTATGAAGGGAGTCCCTAAGCACCTTTCACAGAATCTTGCACAAGTCGAGAAAGAGATGACTAGACTTCAAAAGAAGTCTGGGGTAAAGACGCTACAAGGAGAGAAAGGCGATTTTACCAAAGCACAGGAAAGGTCTGGCAAAGCAGGGGAGGCTCGAAAGAAGATTACTGAATTAAACAGATCGTTAAGACTCTTAGAAGCAAGCTATAAACAGCTCAATGATTTTGTTAAACAGAACACATTGGTAGAAAAAAGTTCAGAACAACAACAAAAAGAATCTATGAGTGCAGTAAAACAGCATAGCGACGCTCTTAACGAAATGAATAAGGACATTACTCAAAGCATAAAACAAAAAAGAAGCTTAGGTATTCCTTTATTAGAAGAAGAAAAGCGATTAGTAACAGAGCTAAATGCAAGAGTAAGATTATCAAAAAAAGGAACCGCGGATCTTACAGACGAAGAGCGCAGAATGGCTTCTGCATTAAAACTGACAGGTGAGCGTCTTAAGTTTAACAATAACGTTCTTAAGAAAAAACAAAGTCAGTTAGAAAAATTACGCCTTACTGTATCTCGAACAAGAAACATTACCCTTCTCTATTCATTTGCGGTTCGTCCTTTACAAAACATAGTAAACAACGTTTCACAATCTTTCGTTGAGTATGAAAAATCAATGATAGGTGCCAGCCGTGTAGCATCTCGATTTGGAATTAGTCAGGCACAGCTTAGTAACACTATGGAAGAATTTACCTCATCAGGGATGTTAGATATCACTGAGGTGTCAGGCGCTTTAAAGACGCTTGTCTCTACGGGTATTGGTTTACCTAAAGCACGTGAACTTTTAATGGCTTTTTCTGATGCCGCGGCATTCAACCGTCAAGGTACGCTTGAGCTTGGTCAAGCACTGCTTGGTGCCACTCAAGGTTTTAAAAACATGAATAGCCGAATGGTTGATAATGCAGGTATAACAAAGAACCTGAACATTATCCTAAAAGAACAAGCGGCACGAATGGGTGTGCAGGTTAAAGACCTTACCGAACAAGAACAAAAAATGGCTATCGCTAATGGGCTTATAGAAGAAGCCGCTATGTTCCAAGGTGACCTTGCTACTGCAACACAAACTACCTCTGGAGCCTTTGCCAAGGCTGACATTGAAATACAAAAAGTAGGTAGGCAGATAGGTAAGATGGCTGAACGTAACGGCCTTTTGTTTAACCTTGCAAAGGCAACACAAGAAGTTGGAATGATGTTTCAAAAAGTCTTTATGACGGATCTTGAAAAAATTACTGATGCAATTAGTCGAGCTGGAGTTGCCACGGAAAAGACAACCGAAAGGATGGCAACGATAACTGCACAGAAAGGCATAATTGGGTTAAAGGGAAGTTCCGCTGATATGGCAACACAGATGAGTGCGTTACTCCCAGGCTTAGACGCCAGTGCTTTAGGAGGACTAAATGCAATGGCTTCTGAAGAAGAACTAAAGAACCGGCTAAATGAACTTTCGAAATTAAAAAAGACATACTTGTCAATGTATGACGATGAACAAACCGCTAATGGAGAAAGACTGACTAGCCTAAAAGAACAAGCACATATTCTTAAGGAAACTGGAAACCCACAAGGTGGTTTCGTTACGACAGCATCACCTGTCAATACGGGAGCTGGAACACAATATATGTCAAGAATAGAAGACACGCGGAATCAGGCTCAAAAAGATCTGGATGCCTTAAATCAAGATATCGGTATTCTTACTAAGACAGTGAATAGTATCACAGATAACAAAGATGATTTTCTTAAATTAATACTTGAGTTGCTTACACACTACGAAAGACTTGTCGGCAAGGAAATCGAACTTGCAGACGCACAAGGTAATACATTTACCCCCGATCATCTAAAGACAATTTCTAAACTCGAGGATAAGCTTTTTAAGCTTAACGCTCAATATCGTGAGCCATCAGAGTTTGGTCCAGCCAAAGCATTTAAAGCATTAGAAAAAGATCTTGCGGTAGTTAACAAGATGTTGGATGAATTCCCAAGGGACTTGGTTGAAAAGGATGCTAAAACATTAGAGCGACTTAGAAAAGGTTTTGCAGAAATATATGGGATTCGTCAGGACACACTCAGTCGCAATACGCTCATTGGACTCTTTGAAGGAACAGAAGGTAGGACGGGTGGAGCACAGACTGCGGATCAGGAACGCGATGAGATACGACGTTCGGTAAACAAATTTTATGATGACAGAATAAGAAAAGCACAAGGGATGGCCAACTTAGAAGGCCAGTCGGAATACAATGTATTAGCGGCTCAAACGACAGTTAATGTCCTAAGAGAACTAGCTCAAGAGGAAATAAATGAGAAATTAAGCAAGCTCAATCAAGGCTACGCTGACGATTATACAAAGTTTCAACGAGAGCTTTTCAAGATGGAAGAAGATAAGGTAGGTCGCATTAAGGTTATCGAACAGAAACGATTCGACGAGCTCGATCTGGCTTTAGAAAGAGGGGTTATCTCACAAGAACAGTATGAAAAAGATCGATTCGACATAATAATGGCTACGGACAAAGCTATAACAGAGCATGAATTATCAGAAGAGGAGAAAAGAGCAAGAATACGAAATAAGATACACAACCAACGCATAAGTGACATACTGTCATTTTCCAGCTCAATGACTAAAGTGATGCGCGGTATGGATGCTATGTCACAAAAAACCGCTCGTGATGCTACTGCCGTCATTGCATCGGCAGGTAGAGCCGCCGCCGCATTAGAAAGATTTAATGCTCCTGGTGTAACTGGATTTGGAAAAGTTTCCGCTATCGCCTCAATTGCGGCTACGGGAGTGGAATTATATCGAACTGTTACAGACAACGATCAAGAAACACAGGAAAGAAAAGAGCTTGAACGTCGAAGACGTTTTGGCGCTACGATAAACCGTGGACCACAGACGCTCTATTTAACACCTACGCTGGTAGTCAACGCAGATGGTGATGTGATCTTCGGTGAAGATTCCCTTGAAGTCGTTCACCAGCGTCAAATGACTATGATCCAAGAGTCGGTAGACTTTGGTGAAATTGCCATGCCGACACAGGGTGCTGTTTAATGCCGATTACCTATGGCGACATATCTCTTTCAAGGTTACGAGAGTTTGCAACCAGTGCAGTTAAGTCTATTGAGATTGTAAACATCGATGCTGGTGCTACCTATAGTGCTCCCCTTCTGATTAATTACATACTCGAATCGGATGCTGGGACAAGTGCTACGGTAGACGTTGAATATTCTACTAACTCAGGTGGTTCGTATTCGGATGCTACTCCACTTACGTCACACACATCGCATAGCGGAGTATCGGGCTTAGCCGCCGACGCAGATCAGGAGCAGTTTACTTTTGTATGGGATGTAGAAACAGATCTCGGTGCTTCGTATTCTGCAAGTACGGTGAAAGTCAGATTACGCGCTTCGGACGGATCAGTTTTTACATCCTATATTGAGTCTTCCCTTTTTGGGATCAACCTTTTACCTGAAGTAACTATCACTTCTCCCTCTGCTAACAGTATACAAGGCACTCCTGTTTTAATTAACTATACGATTACAAACAACAGATCAACCACAGGAAGTTACAGTGCAACGGTGGAGTATTCCACTAATAGTGGAGGGTCATATAGCACAGCTACTGCGGATACTTCTCATTCCAGCCATAGTGGTGTGAGCAGTCTTTCTGCGGGCGCAAAAACTTTTGTCTGGAATAGCCTTACAAATCTTTCAAACTCATTTAACAACACAGTCCTGATACGACTAAGGGTAAATGATGGGACGAACAACAGCTCATATGTAACACTTTCTTTTACAGTAAATTTAACTCCATCTATTGAAATAACTGCACCAATAGAATCCGCTGACGAAACAACTCCAGTATTAGTGGTTTATACTTTGACAAGTCTGAATCCATCTGCCTCGTTTACTGTGACCGCTCAGTATGCGAGTAATACTTCCTCGCCTTCGTATCAAACCATGACACCTAACACTTCACACAGCAGTCATAGCGGATTAAGTAGTTTGTCCTCAGGATCAAAAACGTTTGTGTGGACTCCAATTACAGATGTAGGATCTGTATACGCCAGCGACGTTATAGTAAAATTGACAGCGACTGATGGAACCACCTCCGTTAATACTACAAAAATATTTAACATAGATGTACTCCCTACTGCTCCAATCTTGGTCTCACCTGATGATACGTATTTTGATTCGGGCGCACTTCTTGATTTTGTATGGCAGATACCTAGCGATCCTGGGTCAGAAAATTTATTACAACGATTTGAGATCGATGATGATCTTCAGTTTGGTAGTCCAGCTATAGATCACAACAGTAACACTGCTGATGAAGATAGGTTTAGACATTACATAACCTCATCAACTATTGGAAGTATCAAACAAGGATTTAACGGCTTAACGTATTTAGTTAGAAACCTTAGTGTAACGTCATTAACTGGTAATGCGTTTTCTTATGCCAATTTAAAAGACCATAACTCTGAAGCGTCCTTACCCAGTAGTCTTACGAATGCACAGATATTGATTCTCAACAAGAATGATCGCTTAGCGTATGCTAATTTATCGAGCATAAACTCAAGTGGATTTACTCTAAAAAAATCCAATATAGGAACGGACGCCAATGCTAAGGTAGATGTAATGATATTTAGTGGGTCATCACTGGATACGTATTGGGTTGACGTAACAATGACGGGTGCTACGCATAACTACACATTGGGTTCGAGCCCTTTCGCTACAGATTTACTTTCTCAATCTATTCCCTCTTCGATAACTGATCTGACTGTAGATGTTCTTCCTGGCTCTGACCGACATGTGTATGTAACAAATAGAGCTAATAACGGTTTTACGTTAAAAAGATCTGCAATAAGCATTGGAAGTACTAGCGCAAGCACCACTGTTAGGGTATGTTTGCGTAAACAGCCAAACCTGTCGTATCAACATCGCGATCTAACTGTATCCAGCTCCAGCGATACAGCCACTGATTTAGATGGTGCTTTGGATGACGCGACTAATTCATCAGCTGACTGGCCTTCTTATGTAGCTGGGTTAATGATAAGTGCAACTCCGGCAACTGACCGAATGGCAGTAGTAAGTAATGTTTATAACGATTCAGTAGTATTAAAAAAATCGGCATTTGGTTTAGATACAAACGCACAAGTAACCTTACAAGGTGGTAGCAGAAATTCTTCTGTGCTCCCCTTCTATACTAACATCCCACCAAACGGTGTTCCCGATTCGTTCGAGGGACAAAACTGTAAATATGTGCTGGCGAGTGCCTTAAGCACGGGATCATACTATTGGCGCGTACGCGCAGGGACTCTGACATAATATGGCAACGATAACTTTAAACATTGAGGGTGAAAGCTCCGACGTCTATCAGATTAAGGCGGCTAACGGATCTGGCAATCCATACGTTCAATTCAACCCCACTACTGGGGTTTGGGAAAAAAGCGATGACGGTAGTGCTACAAGTACAATTGCATCAGAAGACGATGTCATCGCCTTAACATTAGGACTTGGATAATGGCAAGTACATTTAAAAACGCAATATCGGCAGGGATCGGAACTGGAGCAACGTCAGTATTAACTGCTGGATCGGGTAAGCAAGTAACCGTGATAGGTGTAAGCCTTGCAAATACAACCTCCAGTGCAATTACCGCAGTGGTTCAGGTTACCGACACGTCTGCTACGGCAACAGCACACATAGTAAAAGACGTACCTATAGCAGTTGGCGCTTCCGCAGTAGTTATTGGCGGTGAGCAAAAATTAGTATTAGAGGCAACAGACATTTTAAAAATCACATCAAGTGCATCCAGTAGTATTGATGCAGTTGTAAGCTATGTGGAGATAAGCTGATGCTTGGCAAACTCGTACAGTCTGTTTTACCTGAAGTGACTGGATTAATAGACCAGCTACATACTTCAGGTGAAGAAAAATCCGAAGCAAAATTAAAACTGCAACGTCTTATGATGGAGAAGGACGCTTTGATTGAAGAAAGCAATCAGGAGCAAATGCGTCTGCAAAAGGCTACCATCACAGCAGAGTTACAGCAAGGCGATCTGTTTACTAAGAGAGCTCGGCCTACTGTAGTGTATACAGGACTGGCTGTCATGGTAGTCAACTATTGTCTTGCTCCAATACTATTCACCTTGATCGGGAAAGAGATGATTCAGATCGATATGCCAGCTGAGTTCTGGATGGCTTGGTCAGGAGTGGTTTCGATCTGGAGTATTGGTAGATCTGCTGAACGACGTGGTGCACAAAATAAAGCAATAAACGTCATTACAGGTGGTAAATAACATTGAAATACATAGGTGAGAGTCGATTCGAGAATAATCTTACGATAGGTGGTAGCCTGACAGTAGGAACTAATCTTACCGTATCAGGAACGACCACTACTGTCAACAGTACGACCTTAACTATCGATGATAAAAATATAGAGTTAGCTCACTCCCCTTCCGGTTCAGCTGGGAACGACAGCGCTGT
>JACLAC010016208.1_pt1 | contig 10934 bp, 12 predicted proteins | sample 8027881 | NCBI WGS metagenome assembly JACLAC01 (sample SAMN15725517, study PRJNA655200) | protist metagenome | isolation source: fluorescence activated cell sorting (FACS) single amplified genomes of... | place: Spain: Blaines Bay Microbial Observatory, Mediterranean Sea | collected 2016-01-19 | reverse complement strand
CTTTGTTTGAGGAATTTTCTTCTTAAACCAGAAATACTCGAAATTTTCAAGCTCTTTTTTATTAGGCAATTTTCCCTGCGACGCAAGCTCGTCCAGAAAAATTTGATCAAACCAACTAAGTGTTCGAACAAGCGCGTAACCGTCTTTTTCATCTTTATAAATTTTGATTAACATCTTAATTTTCTCAAATTGCTCATTTCATCAAAGTTTAGCAAATCCTTTTTATGATGTCTTCCTCAATATTTAATCATCCGCAAGTTTTATTTAATGAATGGATAACGACATATTTTGAAAAGTCTGAAAACGATTTAGACAATTTAAAACTTGCGCGGGAAGCGTTAGAAAGATTATTAGTTGACAGAAGAGCTTGTCGCTTGACCGGGAATGAAATTTTTGAAGAAGCATTGTTCTTTATAAAAAAAACAGAAAAAGCTGCAAAAGAAGACCAAGAAAATCTTCAAAAAATTATTTCATCTTTTCATACGCATTTTATAAAACGGAAGCACGAAATAATAAAACTTCGAGCAACAATATTTCAAAAACGGAAAGAATACGAATACCAAAAATCACAAACAACTTCTCATGACCATATTGAAATTTCGGCGGAAAGTTTGAGTTTGTTTGAAGAAAATCTCGATAATTACATTTGCAAATGTTACTTCTGCTCTTATAAAAATTCGTGAACCATAATTGGTTTTGAGTAAATATTAGGATATTTTTTTAACGTTTTTTCTTTGGATTTTTTGAATTCTTCTGGAAAAACCGATTCAAATCCGTTAAGCAAACATCCGATGTAACTTCTAATTAAATCGCTTAAAAAGTATTGATTCTTGTCATTTTCTTCTTTCAAAAGCAAAAATTTTTGAAGTCCATCATCACCTTTTATAAATAAATACTCAACAAAAAGGTAGCAAAACGCTCTGCAAAATCCTCTAGTTTTTTCAATTCGGAGCGGATCTGTGGGATTTAATTGAGATGAAAATTTCCATTTCTTTGGAAAATTTTGTGCTTCTATTGTTTGAAATCCAATGTCCGTTTCATATTCGTGATCCGAATCTGAATCTGAATCTGAATCTTCATCTTCAGTATCGCCAAAATAATTAGTTTGTCCTACAATATTATTAACGAATGTTTTATTCTTAAATTGATTTTCAAACAATTTTTTCACACCCTCGACTGTGTGGTGAAAATCATATGCTTTTGTCGACGAGCCGTGCGGTTCGTATCGGCGAATATATATTAAATCCTTATTTTTTATATCCGGTGAGAGAACTACAATATTCGCATGGCTTAAATTGGATTCAGGATTAAAATGAATGTTTATTTCAAAAAATGTTGGCAAGATGTCAATATTAATTTTCTTTGTCAAAGAATATTCAGCAAAATCTGTAAAAGAAAAATTATAATTTTCGTGCTTTATAATATTCGAAGTAACTTTTTCATCTTTACGAATTCTGATCATTGTTTCTTGCAAAACGCCATTCCAACTTGATTTAATTCTCTCTCGCCAAATGTATCTTAAAGCTTTCTGTTGACCTTGATAATAAACCCAATTATTTCGTGGCCCGTAAATTTGTGAATTTTCATCGTTTTGATTTGAAATTTTATTAATTACGACTGATGGGAATAATTTTTTTATTAATTTTTCAATAAGAAATCTGTGAAAATAAAAATAAACGGCTACATTTTTTTCATGTTTTCCAAAGAATAAATCTTCGTTTCTATCAGCAATCGTTTTTGTGTCTTTATAATATTCATTACATATTGTATTTAGAGCATCTGATGTAAATTCGTTTGATTCAACAACAAAATAATTTTTGTTTTGATATTCAAATATTGTAAAGGTTGGAATAAAAGATCTAATTTTTTTTTTTTTTTATTTAGTAGAATTTTATTCAAAAGGTCTTTTTTTTGCCGCTTTTGTATTGCTTAAAATTTCGTCGCCACGTTTAAAAAATTTTTCAAAATTTTCTTCTGAATTTATTTCTTGCAAAATTTCTAGAATCCAATTTTTGTAAAAAGAAAAATCTTCGGGTTCGTAACTGGTATAAAAATAATATTTCAAATTAACATAATCATTTTGAATATCTTGAATTTTTTTTGTTCGTAAATTCCAATTTTCTTTTTCGGGTTTTCTTATTTCATTTTCCAATGCTGATATTGCTTTGTCTAATAATTTATAATTTTCCATATTTTTTTTACATGTATAAACATAAAACATCTTAAAATGTAAGCTTTTGAAAAAGTATCAAAACCCAAATTCCAAAAAGATGTTTCGAAAATATAGTTTGCCGCCTAATAAAATTATTGAAGATATTGGATACGAAACTAATTTTCTTTGTCCTTGTAATGAAAGTTGTGTTTTGGATAAGAGCAAATCGCCAGCATGTGAGCTTTTATTAGACATTGATGAAGTTAAGAAAAATGTTTCGCCATGCAAAGAAGGAATTGGAAATTGCACGATATGCCAATGCCCATTGTTAGAAGAAGACGGGGAGGCACCAGGGCATTACATGCAAATAAGTGCTCTTGCTTGTGGTCATCTATATCATTCAAATTGCTTACGTGACCAGCAAAAAGTTGCGTTAATGGAAGAAATTGGAATGGCGGCTAGAGTAGGACGAAAAATGAGTGGAGAAAAAGTTGTTTTGTCCTGCTCAATCTGTAATAAAAAAAACTGTCTAGTACACGCGTTTCACGTTTCACCGAACTTTTTATATCCGCTGGATTTGGAAATGAAATCGAAATATGAATTGGAACTGGCTTTAAAAATGAAAGCATCAAAAAAAAGACCAAAGCTGTTAAAAGTTTGTCTTAAATCAAAAAAAAAAGTTAAAAGTTAAAATGTTTTGGAGAAAAAAAAATCTTTTTATCGAAATCCCAGTATTTGAAGAAGAAATGAAAATTCAAAATAATAATCCACTGTGGAATAAAGAAAGAGTTTCTAGAATTATTAAAAATCCACATCGTTCTCTTGAAATATTGAAGGATGAGGAAATTGAGGAACTTACTAATATTGTAAATAAATATAAAACATCATAAATTTCAAATTTTCAAATAGAATTTTAATTCAAAATGATGAACGATAAAGATTTTAAGCTGCTGAATTCTTGGTATTTGCGTTTTTTTAAGAGCGAAAAAATTATTTCTGATGGAAATCGGCGCAAGCTTTTAACGGACGCGCTTAACAGTTTGAAGAGAAGAAAAGAAAAATCCAATTTTTTAATTGTTAATATTAATTTATTAACCGCCGTGATTGAGACAATAAATAATATGCCAAATAATGGTTTGAATCGCACCCACTACACCGTCGGGCTTAAGAATCATTATTACCGCATACTTCAGATAAAAAAATTAACAGATCATTATATGGAAAGGATTAAATTAGGTCACACAACGCCGACTGTAATAAAAATGTACAGATATTTTACAACACTCTCAACCAAAAAATGCGATTGCGCAGTGTGTAATCTTACATCATAAAATTCCTGAAAGCAGAAAAAAAGAAAAAAGAAAAAAAAAGATGATGAAAATGTTCAATGTTTTCGTAAAAAGAGTAAAAAAGCTTTTTTCAAGAAGAGTCGCACCGGAAGAGACTTTTGAAATGGAAGATCAAGACGAAGACGATATTATATATACTTTTAGAATCTAAAGTTTAAAATGTTTTCAACCAAAAGTTACGCAGATCTAAGTTTAAAAACACAATATCAAGAAAAAAAAGTTCAAAAATATATACTTAATAATTTAAATGAAAACGGCGATCCAAAAAATGTAGATGGAGTCCTTATTCAACATATTGGTCAAGGCACTTACGGGGATGTATATTTTTATAAATACGAGGGTCTTGAATTTGTGTTAAAAATTAGTAGAAAATCGACACTAGCAGTAAAAAGAACTGCCAACAACGAAAGAAAACTACTGCAGGTTCTGAGCGATTTCGTCGAGGAAAAAAAATTGGGTTATACTGCATGGTGCATTGATCACTGGGAAAGCAATGGCCGTGTTTACATTGTCTTACAAAAAGCACTCGGCGATATGTTGCAATTTCCATACAATCAAACTAAAAAACAAGAAGACGTCCATCTCGTTTTTACACAAATTCTTTATAGTTTGTATCTTTTTCACGAAACTACTGGAAAAATTCATAATGACGTTAGCTTGGAGAATTTTTTTTATTTTAATTCAACTGTAAAAGGAAATTTCAATAGAACGTTACCGTACGGTTATGATATAAACATCCCGGAATGTAACTTTGAAATCGTTTTATATGACCCTGGCTTAGCTGCACATTGTGGCAACGGTGGGAAGTGGTTTTGTAATGATTATCAAATGCTTTTCGAAAAAATGAATAATGCGTTTGGAAATTTGTTAAAAAAAGAAGTAAAGGATGTTGAAAATACGTTAGTTTATATAAATTTAATAAAACCTGGACTTGCATTAACGAAAACATTTAATTATTCAATGACAAGTGAGCAATGTTTGGGCAAATGTTTAGAATTTCTTAAAAGTTATACAGTTTCTCCAATTCAATACAAAAAGGAAGATTTGGATTTTGGCGAAGTTGCAAGTATACTCGATGACAAATTTACTCCTGGTACATTTTCTTAAATATCAAAATCTTCCACTGCTATTCTGTTGACAGTTTGAAATGGAACGACGCCAGCAAAACAAGGATATTCTATTTTCAAAGCACAGCCCGTGAATTTCGTAAACATATGTTGTACACCTGTTACGGTTGCTGGATTTACTCCAACAGCTACTAAATCAATTGTAACAGTAGTAGATGTAAATGACGTAAAGGCGTTCACAGGGGCTTCCGTCTCGGCGAATCCGTTTTTAATCAAAAAATTTGAAAATCCTGAGCAGCATTTTAAAGTTCGTGAGTTTTCGCTATTTGAACAGTCTGTTCCATCTTCAAAAATGAGATTACCTGGTGGAGCAGTATCATCAACAATAAAGTTAACTGTCATAAGATTTCCATTAATCGTAAAAGGATTTTCCAAATTAATTTGCGGCGAAAGCGCGTCGACATTAAAACCCAAAACTTGTTTCATAAATTTAAGTCCATGACGAACACCTACCTGTTTTTTATATGGGCTGTGCGATGTGTCTGATGTTTCTACACCTTGATCTAAAGTAAATATAGAAAAAGCATTTCCAATTAATGCGACAGTCCTTTGAGCGTTTCTAAAATTCGCTTTTGCTATGTCGGCTGACGCGCCAGGATTTTTTCCGTTGCCGGTTAATTCAGTTACAAACACTGGTAAATCTGGCTGATCAGTATCTTCCCGAATTGTTTTAGCAAAGAACGCGGCCTGCTCACATTTGTATTGATCGGTTAAACTTTGATCGTCTTTTGAATTTTTTTCACCCTGGTACCAGAAAATGGCTTTAAAAACAAGAAATTTCATAGGATGTAGATATTGATTATAAATTGCATCGTCCTTGCCATTATCTTCGTCTGTAGTTCCTAAAGGCGTTAAACTTGTTCCACCACATGTACCACTTCCCGGTTTGGTATCAGCCACGGCTGAAGGTGACATAAACATGTGAATCCCAGATCCACCTTTTGCTGTTATCATCATTCCAATAGGAATTTCGTTATTAATAACTTGAGAATAAGTCAGTGCAGCGTATGAGCAAACTGAACTCGGAAATCCATTGGCACCATTCGAATTATAACAATTAGAGTTTGTAATAGAAGAAATGCACCAATTTCCACCATTACCTTCTCGAAAACCATTCCATTGAAATTGTGGATTGTTGACTTGATTATTGTTGAAATTTTTAGCTGAAATATATCTAATATTACTCACAGCTTGAAGATCAGATTGTCTTGTGTCTCCGTTGTTTTCAGCATTTTTAAAACCCATAGGTCGTTCCATATTAGATTGTCCTGTACAATGAAAAACATCTCCAAAGACTACATTTGAAATTGTTTCGGTACCACTACTGTCACTAATATCAATAGTAAATTGGTCCAAACTGCCTTCTACTGGTTCAAATCGTATAGTCCACGCTCCTGTAGCATCAGCAAAAGTGTCGATTGTTTGTACTGTCGCACCGTTAGCTGATTTTAAATTAACCTGCACAAAACCATTATTATTCGCACGTCCATTAATTCTTGCACCAGGTTCATCTCTTTGTAAAACCATATTATTTGTAATAAAGTTTGGTAAGGAAATTAAAGCCTCACTGTTGTAAAAGAAAAAATTAATGACAAAAATTAAAGTTCTCAGTTTCATCTTTCTCTTAGTTTCTAATTTAAGTTATATAATAGGTGAAGATTGTCCAGTTATAATCCCGGCCGGTTCAACACAAGCTCCTAGTACAAGTCCTAGTTTGTCTCCAAGTAAGCGTCCTACTGAGTCGCCAAGTATAAGGCCTTCCTTTGCGCCTACAAAATTGCCAACAACCGATGCACCAACGCCTGCGATTACTAACGAACCAACAACGTCTGAACCTACTTTAAGCCCAACTACAAAACCAACTACTAAAGAACCGACTAACAAACCTACGCCTTCGACTTCACAACCGACACAGACGCCGACGCCGCCTACCATAAAGCCTACAAGTTTGCCAACGAGTAAGGAGCCAACACCGCCAACTATGCAGCCAATTCAAATCGAAGATGCGGGCGAAGCACCTAATACAGACGAAGAAGCGACGCGAGCCCTATTGGGTATCACAGCAGCATGGATGTTTGCCTTATTATCATTATTAGGTTGTATTGTATTTCGAAGAAAGTTAAATAAATATAACCCTCTACGTTAAGGAAAATATAAATAAAACTAATAAAATAGAAAAGGAAATGTTTTTGTTTATACCTATCATTTTTTTATGTGTACAAATTTCTAATTCAGTTGAATCAAATTTTGAAGTTGATTATAAAATTGCAAATTTTGCAGGGCAATATGCTGTACAAGATTTCGCTTGCCAACTATTAACTGGAAGTGGTATTTATCAAGATCCGCTTCTGGGCACAGAATTACCGTTTAGTGATTTAAATTATTACTACTATCCTCTTGATAATTCCGGAACATATAATTACGGAACGCTATCACCTGGAGATGCTTACTTTGTTCAAGATGGATTTTCGGGTCCACAAGGAAGTGGTACGCCTGATAATTTATTTATTGAAAACGGATTGCAGGTTAATGAAACCAGTGTATCTGAATGCGAACAACTGTGTGCTGCAATCGATAACTGTATGGTTGTTACATATAGTTTAGCTAGCGAAAGCGCAGCAGAATACTGTTTGTTAGGAACTCAATGCGCTGCAATTTCTGCCCAAAGTTCGCCATTGTTTCTTAATAGATACGGGTTTATTAAATTGAAATATTCAACGGTAACATTTAGTTCGGCGCAACCTTTTTCAACATGCATAGATGACTACACAAATAGACTTTATGGACCCGGTGATATAGGTTTAGGCGGCCCTGTGAATCCAGTTGAATGTTATGATTACTGTAGAATAAATTATCCCGATAGTCTACACATGACAATTAATCATAATCTGAAGTGTACCTGTTGGAGTACTTGTAATTATAGAACAGCAGTCAGTCCTTCCGAAACGATCGCGAAATCAACTGTTTTTCAGTTTCCTTTTAGCATTGCATCGCCGACGCCGCCGCCGGTCGCAACACCGCCGCCAACTACAGGAGGTGAAAATGTAAAAGACTTTTTTACGGAAGTATCTGCTCAAAATAATAATGGAAATCTCGACTTTCAGTTTTATTGTGAATCCGCTTTTGGAACTTTGATTGATTCAGGCGCACAAGGCACAATAAATAAAGTGGAAATGCCAACTGGTCAACAAGGGTATATTTATTATCCTATTGATGTTGATGGCGGGTTAAATTTCGGAACAACAACACCAAGTGGACAAAAGAATGCAAAAGATAATCCTCCTAATAACGATGCAAATTCGCCAACAGTCGTAATGGGAGTGCCAGGTATCCAGACAACTGTAGATATTTGTTTGCAAGCATGTTTACAAACTGATAATTGTGTAGCAACAGGTTTGAATTTAGATGGTTCTGGGTTTGAAGGACTTTGCTGGATGTCCTTCGTTTGTGCAGCTCAAACCCCAAGTAGTAACCAAGCTGAAAAATTTAGAAGTCGGTCAGGTTATGTTAAAAATAGATATACAAGTTTTCAAGCACTAGCAGCGTCGCCATTCACAACCTGTAATTCATCCCCATCTCAAGGTGGGAGCACAACAAGTGGTGGAAATACATTTGGCGGAAGCGGCGTTTCATCAATATATAATCCTAACGACTGCTTTAAACATTGTCAAGCTAATGCGCCTTCGGCAATTTTCTTTAGTATCAATGCAAATTTACAATGTACATGCTTCGATAATTGTGCAAGTACATCTTTAGCACCAAACGATAATGAAAATCAACAAGCACGCACAACTTTATTTGAAATATCACCTCCGCCAACTAAGTCGCCAACATCTAAACCAACACAGTCGCCGACTGCAAAGCCTACTCCAGAACCGACGCCGCAACCGACCGATTCACCCGTGTCAGGTCCAACAACAACCAAATCGCCAACTGTGCCGACAGCTACGCCAGAACCAACGCCGGCTCCAACAGTCAAACCGACACCCGAGCCGACACCTGATCCGACTAATCCGCCTCCAACACGTAAACCAACAATCGCCGGAGGTGATCCGAATAATTTTGAAACTGTCGCGACAAATGGGGGCGGTGCTTTACAGCCTGGTTTTTCGTTTTCATGCGCTTTATTTGCAAACATTCTTATTGATGATAAAAATTTAGGAACTACGAAAACATATAGTAACCAACATTTTTATTATGTTTTAGATGCTGACGGAGAATATAATTTTGATTCTAAGACTCCTCAAAATTCAGACGTTGGATTTCAAATTGACGTAAATTCAAACGGTCCTGATACACAAGCGGCTGGAGATAAGACTCAAAATATTAACGATTGCTTCGCTTTATGCGAGGCAAATGATAAATGTATGGCGATAACTTATAGAGATTGTGACAACGGAGGTTGTACTAACAAATATAAAGAACGATGTTTGCTTGGCGCTCAATGCAAGGCGGACAATACCGGTGAAGATCGGGGCGTATTTTTGAAAGAATTTTATACTGATTTTACAGCTCAGAATGTTCGCCCATATAGCACGTGCAATAATCAAGCGAAAGGATTTAATGGCGATACTGTACAAAATCCAAATACTTGCTTTAACTTTTGTCGCGACAACTTTCCAACAACAAAATTTATTACAATTAACGACAATTTAGAATGTACATGCTTCGAAAGCTGCTCTATTATTACAGCAACTGCGCTTGACGACGCTCTGGCCGCCACTACGGTGTTTGAACTACCAGATCCACCAACACCCAATCCAACTCGGTCGCCTAGTAAAAAACCTACAAAGCAGCCAACGGATTCTCCAACTAAAAAACCTACAAAAAAACCAACAAATTCTCCCACTAAAAGTCCTACAAAAAAACCAACGAATCAGCCTACTGAACCAACGCCTGAGCCGACAAATCCGCCTGTGATTGAACCAACGCCTGAGCCGACAAATCCTCCAGTGATTGATCCAACACCTCAGCCGACAAACCCGCCCGTGGATGGACCCACACCAGATCCAACCACTGCGGCGCCAACTTCTCCGACAATAGCACCGCCGACAAATCCGCCCGTTCCCACCAATCCGCCAGTACCGACCGTGCCGACAACCGACGATGGAACCGGCTCAACAATCGTAATTGCTAGTTCTGCAACTTCTCAATATACGTCGACTGAGTGGATGCTCGCAATTTTATTATGGATAATATTTCTTGCTGCAATTACATATCTTCTTTATGCAGCCTGCAAAACGACGGTTGGCGGAAATAGATTGAATAATCATATTCATCATCATACGCATCATCGACCAGGGATAGTTTATATCTAATAAAAATAAATTAAATTTCAAGATATTTAAAACATGCAAGAGCTACACCTTTATTATTCCTCAGATTTTTTCTCCGTTGACTTCTTTTAGAAGTTATGTTTTTATTTTTGTCAATTTTATTTTTGACGATCAAAATTGTTGTATAAGTCAAAAAAGTTCCATTCAACAAAATTCCATCTTCATCAAACATGTCGGAACTTAATAAAATGTTTCTTTTGAAATTTTTGAACCCAGTCATTAGCAACGCGTGCTCGAGCGCCATCGTAATCACAAAACCTGTGTAATTATGTTTGGTCGGCGTGTTGTTTTGCCACGATTCAAATACGTCTTTAATTATTTTGATATTAAGTTTTTTCACATTAATATTAAGGAATAGAGTTTTTAGATGTTCAAAATAATATTTTTTGAAAAGGCGCAAAAAATACAACTCGTCGTTGATACGTTTTTCAAAAATAAAATCTTCCATTTTGAAAATCTAAAATTGTTTTGAAAAAGGAAAATTATGATGTTTAGGTAAAAAAATTTGTATAATCCAAAACTTTACGAATATTGTCATACCAGCAAAACACGTCTTCTGCTTCGATGTCTTCATCCTCGTCGCTAACTTGACTTTCATTATGAATTTCAATAATCTTGACAAGAGTTTCAAATTTCTTTGCTTCTTTCAAATGCTTATAAAGCTCTTCGTAAATATCGATTGGGTTCTCAATTGGGTTCCTGTAGTCATCATCAGGAACGTTGCTCCATTCTTCATTAATATATTGGATCAAATTCATAATTTCTGGAAAATTTGGGTTTTTATTCATAAATTCTTGGTTTACTTCTGGATTAATAGTTTTTAAGTTTTCGTGATTTGTCGGGTTTTCGCTTAGTAAATTCCCAAAAACTTTTACTTGTTCGTCCGAAACTTTTTGTTTTTTCTTGATTTGCTCCATTGTTTTAAAATTTCTTTTTTGAATTGCTTTGAAAGGTATTTTTTCTTGTTTGA
>JACLAC010023200.1_pt1 | contig 10936 bp, 6 predicted proteins | sample 8027881 | NCBI WGS metagenome assembly JACLAC01 (sample SAMN15725517, study PRJNA655200) | protist metagenome | isolation source: fluorescence activated cell sorting (FACS) single amplified genomes of... | place: Spain: Blaines Bay Microbial Observatory, Mediterranean Sea | collected 2016-01-19 | reverse complement strand
CTCGTTTGCGAGCGAACTTTTCTCCGGCCGAGGTACCATAACTCTTCCAAAGGCGGATCGAAACGAGCGCTCGACGCTTTCACTCTTCAACAAGCCTCGGGGCAAGCGTTCGACCTTTTCTCTCTTTGATCTGTTCGACGACAAAACGGATAGCCCTCCCCAGCCTCTTCCACCGCCCACTCCCGATAAGATCCCACCCGAGGGAACCCCCATCCTGACGGGATGCACCTTTAACGACAACGGAACCATAACTGGGTATATTTTCGGATCTCCCAAAATACAAGACGGGTTATTGGTCACCACCAGCAAAATTGTGCAGGGCACAAAAGAACAATTCGAAACGGTGGCCACTGCTTCGGGGTCTCTATACTATTTGGGATAAGTGCGGGCGCATGCTATAGATAAAAGTCCAATTTGTGGTAATTTCTTATGCTATAATGATACATATGCACTATTGCTTGTTTTATATACTCTATTTGTACAAGCGAATACCTAGTTTTTTCCTGGGTAGATGGAATACCTATATCCACTTCCCTCGTTTGGGCAAGAAGGCCCATTTTGGCATGCGAGAGAGGTCCTTCGATTGATATCTCGACTGCCAATCCATCTATTCCTATGCGCGGTCGGTTGTTTTGTGAGTGTACCCCAGACCAACACCCCGACACTTCTGTGCTTTGATGCTTTTGGAGCTGAGTGTGGCCTCATTCAGCGGGTTCACGACCAGACAGCTCGGACAAATGACAAAGGCAGCGTCTGCAATGCACAAGGACTTGAGTGTGCAAATCAGACAGGAGGACTCTACCACAAAGTTACGCTTGGAAGCCTTGGAGGTCTCTTGGGCACCCCGTAATTCCACGGAAACACCTGGGTAAATCTCGACGTGTACGGGTTTTGCTGGTTTGGAGGGCTTGCTAAGCTGGAGATCATACTCTTCCTTGTGTTCCAGAGGAACAAAATTGGGCCGCTCTGCATCGATTCGTGTCGCAACCCTGCTGGTGATACCGTTGCCCTTGGGGAGGGGCTGAGGCGATGGGATTTCTTCTTGCGAACCAAAGAGGGCATTGATTCGAGTGGGATTGGCTTGGGAATGAGTACGATTGGCTTGGGAATGGTCGCTTTTGCTTTTTGGGAGAGGTGGATCGGACCGCACATTGTCGTCACGTGGCACTAGGTGTGCCTTAATCCCGGTAGCAATTCCCTTCATAATCGCGTCACCTTTTGGCAGAGGCTGAGGACAAACGATATCATCTTGAGGGATATAGTGGGCGTTTGGATCGGGATAATACCGAGTATTCGATTGTTGTTGTTGTTGTTGTTTTTGCTGCTGCTGCTGGCGTTGCTTTTGAAGTTGCAACTGCGAAGGAAAGTGCGAGTTGATTCGGAGCGGTTTTTCGGGACGATTATTCAAGGCAGAGGCACTGCTCTCTTCCGAAGTAGGCTGGGCCGTCCTCGTTATCCTATCATTCCGTATCGCAGAAGTTACTTCTTCCGAAATTCTCTCTCTTTTGGTGGAAGTATCCGCCGGCGTATTCTTCGAAGGATGATCATCAAAGACGGATCTAATGGGCGGAAGACTGGAGAGCTCCTTTTCGATGGCGTCTCTCGAGGGATAATAGTGTACATTTTTGTGATACATGGAAGATGAAAATGAAATTGGAGATAATGGCGATGGTGTTTGGGATGAATCTTGATCAAAATTGGTGTTGTGGGATAGGTTGACGTCGATGGCTTGCGGTACCGCAGGAAGTTTCGAAGAACGAGCCCGTATTCTGGAAGCGTTCTTCGTCGTTAGCAGTTTCGCTTTCGAAGAGATAACATTCGACAATGGGGGCGGAGGCTTTCGATCCAGTATCGGTTTATTTGCTTCGGCCGAATACGACGGAGGACTCTTTCTTGTAGTGTGCCTTTTCTTGCCAGAAGAAGAATAGTTCGGAGGAGGCTTTTTCAAATTGCCTGCCTTCGAGTGGTCTATTTGCCTATATTTGTATTCGTACTCCGACATCTCTTGTGGATACCAGCGACTTGGTCGATTGGAAAAACCGAATTCACTGCGAAACCTAGATGAATCTTGAGCCGGTTGCAACGGAGACAATGGCCGATCCAGGGATGGCATTGTGATTGGCAACTGAGTGTTCGAAGATGTTTCCGGTTTTCGATCGTTACAAGAACCGGGATCAAAGCTATCTTGATACTGAGGAATGGCTGCAGGTGAAAAGGCCGTGTTTGTCACGTTGATGGGTGAAGCATACTCTAGCTTTGCATAAAAGCCAGCGCCACCTTCGTTGTTCCCATTGGAACGATTGCTATCCACACGATTCATCTCGAACCGAAACAAGTGCGTGCGGCCCCGTCGTCCGTTGTGGGGGACTCTGTCGATTCGGGTTGTCTTGCTTGGTTTTCTATGCCGTCCTTTTCTGATTTGGAAAGGTTTCGTGTGTTGCACTCGAGCAGATGGCGAGTTGCAACTGTCATGTACTTTTGTTCCCGAAGAATGCTTCGACAATTCTACTGTAGTACAGAACGAGACCGCTCCTCGAAAAGAACTGCGACGAAGCACAAGGGGCCAAAGGATAAGAAATGAATGGATATTAAGGGAACTTTTGGGCTGAGGTGGGCCACCAAAACCGTTTTGCTATTTCAGCATGTTTCTACAAGACGTGTTTTAACGAGTCCACCCTTTCCCAGCTGGTATTTTTCGACGGAAGCGCTTCCAAAGGCTTCCAAAACCGCTTACAAGTTCGCCTGCAAACACTTTATATATGACTGTCTAGTGGCGGGTAATAGCTAAGGACATTCTGGGTTTTTCTGTATTCCGACCAGTTAAATGAAGTTTTCTCCTTTCCTGGCAACGATGTTCTCTCGAAAGTACGAGATACTTAATTGGACTAGTAAATTGTACGCACGCAGGCCAGAGAAGAAAGAACACCAGGTTTGTTCTTTTGAGTTGTCGAACATACGTGTATTAAAAGTTCTTTAAACAAAAAAGCATCGCGGACAGGTGAAAGTTCAATGGAATGGAAACATATAGGCTTGTTCTTCGATGACAGACGTTATATCATTTTTAAATAGTGTTCCCCAAAAACCGAACCAATGCACTGACTTGAACACAGAAAGAACCGCTCTACTGTACCGAAGTCAGTTTTCGATGCTCTTTTTGCAAGTCTCATTCTCTTCCGTCTAGTCATTGCCCACGGATTGGTTGATAAGAAGTGACTTTGTAATGAGAATTTTGTTCAGCGTTGTGGTTGCCCAATGGGTTCCATCATGGTTTCTTTACTACTACTTGTAGTAAAGGAAGGTTCATCATGATATTGTTCTAGCGTACTATTCTGGTTATTCTTGCGCTCGTGCATCTCACTATTTCGAGATCACTCGATGCGATGCATACTAGTTCGACTATGTGTTTGCAAAAACTTTTCCTTGCAGCTATTCGATATGTCAGTTCATTCGCTACTTTCGTTGTTGGCACTGCCTCGCATATTCAAACAAAATCACGCTCCCACAGACCCCGGCGTTCAGGCTTTCAATACCGGCTTCCATAGGAATGTGCGTCGCTCCTAACTTCACGCTTTTGTTGGTTTTCTCCTCGCTCTTTGCCACCAAATCTTGTCGGACGATATCGCTCAGGCCATTGCCCTCGGATCCAATCACTAGGGCCGAGGGTCCCTTGGTCCAATCCACCTCAAAATAGGGGAGACTGGCACTGGGTGCATCTTCGTTTGTTTCGTCTTCCTCAATCATGGTGGCTGCATATACGTTTTGAACGCCCCCGTCCTCGGAGAGCATTTCCAGAGTTTCCCCCCAGCTCTTGGTCTCTAGAATAGGAATCTGAAAGGAGGCTCCCATGGCACTGCGGACGGCCTTGGGGTTCCATGGGTCGCAACAATCGGGCAGTAGCACCACACCGGAAACTCCCACGGCCAGTGATGACCGCAAAAGAGTTCCCAGATTTCCCGGATCCGAGACTCCGTCCAATACCAAATACATGGGGGCAATGTTTGCCGCATCGCTGTCGTTTTGGTCCACCAAATCAACCTCGGGAATGTCCACAATCGCCACAATCCCCTGCGGCGAAATGGTATCGGTACAATCCGGAAAAATCTCGGGATGCACCAGTTGCACCAAAATATCCGAGTCTGTACTCTCCTCCTGAAACAACCGTTCCCGGTAGTCGTCCCGGAGTTCATAGTCGCGCGCAGATACCAGGACCTGTTTCACCAGGTGTGTCGTCTTTGGATTTTCCAGAAGATCAAATACCATTCGGGGTCCCTCCACGATGGTTTGGCCGAGCTTGATCCGTTGCTTTCGTTTTGATAATAGAGCCTGGATCTTTTTGACTGTCTGGGATTTGGGAGATGTGATGAGATTGGTGTTGCCGCTGTACAGAGAAGTGGTGAAGCGCCTGTTGTGATTATTGTTGTGTTTGGAGGCCGGGCCATCGAATTGACGGGGAAAAGCACATTGTTGATGTGGCGTTCGCGAAACTTTGGTCCCTATGCCATGAATTCCTCGTCGATGCAATTGAACCGCCGATGATGCCGATGGCATCGATGGGCGGAATCCTCGTGCAAACTTGCCTCCAAGGGAGAGAAGCGCCGTCATCCAAATTGTCGCCATGATGGTAAATCTCTGACGCATATTTCTTCGACAGAAAATCTGATTTGTTGCTCGCTGGGATTCTTGGAACTCGCAAGTGGTGAATTGGACGACTCGAAAAGCAACGGAGAGAGATTGGATCCTGTCGATGGGGTTTGTAGCTAATCGCTTTGGTTTCTTCCTCGACTATCTTCTTCTTTGTTTCACTGCTCCAAATTTCGGCATCGTTTGGAGTAGCGGTCCCGCCTCTCTTTATGATATATGCAGAGTATATCGGATGAAGGCAGATTGCCACTTGGTCGAAGATCGAACAAATTCGATGTAAAAGAAATTACTTCACGTGAAATGTTTTGACAGACTTCCACGTGTAATTTACTAACTCCTTTCTTCTAGTAGAACTACATATTAAACATAAGATGACGGAAACAAAAATTGCTCCCCGTCCGCATAATCCATATATACTTCGTATTATATATGACAGTCTATAGATATTTCACGCTATCGATGGAACAGTGCAAAGTTCAATGCGATAATAGTTCTCTCATCCATTTCTTATGGCCCTATCGTCAAACCAAGCAGTGGAAGTGTACAATTCCTCATTTATATCCCCCCAATGGTTTCGGTCGTGGTGTCTTCTTCCAATTACTAGTGGTACGCACGAGTGACGAAGGAAACTAGTTTTATCCACAACCAGGTTCAAAACCGATTTCCTAATTAAATATGGGAAGAAGACCGTTGTCGTATTTTTTTTGGTTTTAGACCAGAATCAGCAGTGAAATGTACCACGTTTTGGCCTTGCGTTGTTTGAAAAACCAGGCCACCAGAAAACCTTCAACACGAACTTATGGTCCATTAGTTCTCTCAGCTGCTGCCGGCAGCACAACTATTATATTCTCTTTTTCATTGCAACCGCGACGGATTCACGAATCTTCAACAAAGTCTATCCGGCATTTATCCACAATTTAAGCACGATCGATTATATTCGCTCGTCCATGATCATTCGCTGATCCTTGAATAAAAAGCCGAGGACATTTACAAGCTAGCTACTAGCTATTTCAACAGATCATTGCTTGAACTTAATATAACGATTGAACCCAATCTCGATAGGTAAGTGTCGATGAATGTTTCTGTTGTTGGAACCAATGTTGATCATTTTGCAGTATCGAATGTCCATGGCCATTTATACTTCTCTAACACCGCCCGATCCTCTTGTCACCCCAAATAGATTGGAATTGCATTGATTCGATAATCATTCATAATGGATCACAACGCAAACAAGAACAAGCCGACCAACTACCAGCGGAGGGACCCTCCTACCCGCCACCGTCCCGACGAGGACGAGGAAAAGAAGGAGGACATTTCTTCCAGGTCCACTCGAAGCACTACTCTCAACGGCATCGGAGCAATCCAGACGAGAGCTTCTTCTACCTCGTCTCGAGACCACCGAAAGCAGCCATCGCCGCCACCTCCATCCCCCGATTCCACTATGAGAGCAACCGAACGAGCCCGGTTGGATGCCCAGGCCAAAGCCCGGGCCCGCAGACCAAACAACAGCAAGGTCCGACAACAACCCAGAAGAGCCATGCCCACCCATCTCAAGAGCTCCACTAGTAGCAATTCCACTAAACTCCAGAGATTGCAGGAGGAAGTTGCAGCTAAGGAACGTAGCAAGGCAATTGGGGCAACCAAGGTACAGCGCAAGCCACCACCACCCATGCAAGCTTCTCAGGATTCTTCCACTTCGATTGGAAGCAATCTCTCAGCCATCAAGCAGCTGAACCGCATGGAGGCCGATATTGCTATCAAGGAACGGGTTCGGGCAAGCCGAGGACAGGGAGCTAAGCGAAACGGAAGTTCTACCACCAGGACTGTTTCCAATCGCCTGGATCGAATGGAAGCCGATATTGCCGCCAAGGAAAGGGCCAAGGCCGGGCGTGTGTCTGCCGCGCGCCGTACTACCAGAACAAGCAACCGGAACGAAGCTCTGGCAAGAAAACTCCAAAAGTCTCGAGCGTTGACCAATACCCCAGCAACTACTCCGGGTGCTGTATCTTCGAATGGCAACTCCAACAGCATCTCAACCGACGACGCCAAGAAGAAGACGAAGCAGTCTGTTGTCGAAGGCAACGTCATCTATGGCGGTGCCATCTTGGACGAGAAGAAGAAGAAGACGGCCAAGATCTACCCAGCGAATGGAGCAGTGGATCTCGAAGCTACAAAAGGCAGCATCGACAAAAGCCTGGTCGACGAGAAGAATGAGAAGAGCAACAAGCTTGCGGTTGCCGTCGCGGTCCAGGAAGACGAGAACGCCTTTATCCCTTCCGCCGTCGAGTATGATCCCGATGCCGTTGCCGTTGCCAAACTTCCCATGCACAAGAAGCAGCGCTTCCGTGTCTATAGCCTCCTGAGTTGCACCATTTTCATTATCATAGCCGCGTGCTCCATCACGGTTTTGACTCTTCTCGAGAAACAGCAGGCAGCTCAGGCCAACATGTTGCCATCGGAAGCCCCCACCTGTCAACGATGCACCGGCGATTTCATCGAGGTTATCGAGCTGGAGGTGGGACAAGCCAAGCTCTCGGATCCAACTTCACCCGAATACATGGCCAAGGAATGGATCATTCACGAAGATCCAATGCAGCTATGGCCAACTGACAAGGCGTTCATCCAGCGCTACCTATTGGCAGCATTTTACTTTGACACCCACCAGATAGCCGACTGGCGCTCCTGCAACCGACAGAGTTTGGATCCGGCATCGAATGAGACAGAACAGTGTGACTTTCTCAAGGTGACGGGAATCAAGCCTTTGCAATTCCAACCCTGTAAGAACTACTCTGTTTGAACCATATCGCTCTGTCGTCGTTGACAACTTCCTCACTTGATTTATTTTTGATTTCCTTTTTCTTCAGTTGAATCGAATCGGTGGTTGAGTTCTATTTCCGAGTGCACCTGGGCTGGAGTCATCTGTGACGACTACGAAATGGTTCGTCGTATCGATCTTCACGGCCAAGCGATCCAAGGAACGCTACCCGTCAGTTTTTCTCGATTCCCCTTTGTGCAAACCCTTTCGATGCAGCTAAACGAACTTGTGGGAACACTTCCCGAAGAGTGGGGAAGATTGAAGCACGTTATTCACATCGAACTTCATGGGAATCAACTGACCGGTAGCTTTCCGGGAAGTTGGTCCAATATTCGAAACCTCCAGCAACTGAACCTTGCCGAGAATCAACTTACTGGACAACTTCCTTCGACCATTGGCAATTTCCGAACAATCAAAGGTCTCTATCTCTTCGACAACAAGTTTTCCGGAACTATTCCACCCGAAATTGCGAATGCTAATTCCCTCTGTAAGTTTAATGGACGATCGTCATCTCGAGTATCATTAATTTGTTACAACCAAACTAACCGTCGCTTTTGTGTTTTCTTCCCGAAGCATACATTCGGTTACAAAAGAATCTCTTCACGGGTAGCATTCCTCCAGAAATTGTCGATATGCAGTTGGTCGAGCTATGGTTGCACAAAAACCCATATCTTTCCGGAACGCTTCCGGACGAATTGGGCAAGCTTTCGAATTATTTGACCGACATGCGCCTGAGCAAGACTGCTGTTGGAGGACGAATCCCAGATTCCATTACGGAACTCACTCAACTATCCCGCTTCACCGCTGGGGATGCACAATTCACAGGAACTCTTCCCGCCAACATTTCCAAGCTCGAAAACCTCCAATTTTTTGAATTTAACGAAAATGGTCTCACTGGGAATATTCCATCTGGAATGGAGTCGATGACCAATCTAGTCGAATTTGAAGTGGCGGGCAACTTCATAACAGGCAATTCTGCATCGGAGCTATGCTTCCTCAAGGAAAATCATCGTCTCCGATTCCTCGGTATGGATTGTCTTGGCAACAACGCATTGGGTATCGATCCAGAAATACCTTGTGAATGCTGCGACCTGTGCTGCGATGCGGGCATGAACTGCCAGCGAGCAGAACCACCAGCAAATTGAAGACGGGGGGGAATCGGGGACTGAAATTTTGAGTACTTGCGAGAATATTTGTAGATAAAAAGTATAGTATTTTGTTCGCAATAATAACTCAGAAAACTTTTTTGTTGTAGAATTACTCAATCTCCGGGCATGGCGGTTGGAAGGAGAGGTGCTACTAGTACTAGTAGTATTATTGTTGTTCTTCGAGGAGGAGCTACTAGAGAGTGCTTCTTCTTGTAGCAATACTACTGCATTATGGACTCTATAGTACCTGCTTTTATCGTACTAAAATAATAGAAAACCTACTCTACTAGAAGCTTAACTCCTAGTAGCACTACAATTTGCGAAAATAGTGTCTACATGATATTGTTCTATCTCTTTGTTTGCGAATAACTGTCGTTTTTCAAATTGTTATTGCTATGAACTCCAAGACTCAGAATCTCGTTGGGGTTGGTCGCATGCTGAATCGTGGAAATTTTTACGGCAAAAGTGCGCGCTTTTTTAAAAACCAACATCATCACGGTCACAAACGATTCAATTCGTCTAAAAAGTTCGCACGATCGCGCGGATGAAACTACCAGGAAAGTGCTGGCAGATAGTTTTTGAACTCGAACGTGTTGCGTTGAAGCAGAGCCCACTGCAGTGGTTTTCTCGACTCCGCATAAATCCTTCGACAACGACACTGCGTTCGTCACAAGAAGCTTGCGGTAAAGTCGACTATACCGCAAACTCTCAAAGCGACAAAGAAAGGTATGTCAACATGTTGTGAATCGGATTACTTTGCGGTGGTTTCAGCAGGCTGGTTGCGATCTTGGGTTGGTTGGTTCGTCCGATCAGATTTCGTTCACACATGGTTGGTGTTGGTTGGAGTATCACAAGTTGGGGAAATCTCGAATGATGTTTGCGGCCACAACTCCGACCCATGCTTTTTACGATGTGGCTTCAAATCGCTGTTTGTGCGGAGAGACAAACGTGTTTGAGTCACGAAATGTATGTGCGCGAGATCCGCGCGACAAAAACTTATCAACGGATTTGTTTACTTAGAGGAGAGACCTCATTTCTTTGAAACTAGGACGAAGATTCTGGAAGACTCCGCGGACTGCCGCCGGCCAATTCATTTGCTTCACAACATTTGAACAAAGATGTTGGATGTCTCTCTTTCGGACTGATCCGGTCACCGCATTTTCTATTGTTCCAAGAACACAAACACCAGTTTGATCACCAAATTCTACATTTTCCCCGCTTCAACAAACCGTGTCGACTCACTGACATCTCTTTCCTCCCATCTCTCTTGCTCATCGATTCCTACCCTTGTGTTCTACTCCACTCACAATCCGTGATTTCTGTTGGCATTTCGTTCGAATTCATGCCATTTTCTGTTCCTGACACGGTAACATCACGCTATCAACAACGTGATAAAATTGGAAACGACGCTGAAATGATTCCTGTTTCCTTTTCTCATAACTTGGGCGTCAATAGAAGACAATCCTACCCCGCTATAAGATCACAAACCCTCAAGAGAGATCCTCGATTTCACGAAGGACGATACCAGGAAGACACCGAACCAAGAGGCATCCTATCGTTGCTGAAACATCAGTTTCGCGAGATGGCGGAGCAAGAAACATCTTTACAACAAGACAACCGGCAACAGCGCGATGTTGCGGTTGTTCAACCATCTTTTGATGACCACGAAAGTCGACGACTTTCACCAGAGAAGAAGCCAATGGATATGGATACTCGCAAGGAATCCTCTCGAAGAAGTGGGCATCATCGCAACCTTTCGGAGCATTTCGAAGATGCTACGAAACTAACCTTGTCTGAGTCAGAGCGGAAACACAGACGCGATTATTCGGAGGATGTATCAAATCCAGCCCAAGCTCATCGACGAATTGATTCTGCGGGCGGATCAACATCTATACCGCGAAACCGACCGCATCGCAGGATTGATAGTTCTGGACTCGACGCATTGACCGCTGCCGCTGATTTTTCACGAGAAGAACTTCAAGCTGCCGGTCAAGGCAAACCGTCCTGGGGTCAGCACTCGAATGTACGACGATCTCCAATTGAGACATCCAAAAGCTTGGAGCATGTAAATCATGCACCTGGCCCTGCACCTCATCCAAGTCCGCCTCGCCCAAGTCCGCCTCATCCAAGCCCTCCGCACCATGTTTCAAGCTTAGCTCATATCCGACATTATCCTCCTTCTCATCCTCCTCCACCTACATCCGGAGGAATGCCTGCCCGACCGATGTATTACGGTCACCATCCACCATACCCACCGCCACCATATCCTCACTCATATCACTACCCTCCTCATCATCCTGGAACTACCACCTATGGTCGACAACCTGGACAA
>JACLAC010007937.1_pt1 | contig 10938 bp, 6 predicted proteins | sample 8027881 | NCBI WGS metagenome assembly JACLAC01 (sample SAMN15725517, study PRJNA655200) | protist metagenome | isolation source: fluorescence activated cell sorting (FACS) single amplified genomes of... | place: Spain: Blaines Bay Microbial Observatory, Mediterranean Sea | collected 2016-01-19 | reverse complement strand
AGTCAGCTTTGGGGGGGGCAACGGACTGGCGAAAAAAGCACCCTACACCGTGCACCACGCCGGGGGTGAAACGCTTGTGATCATCGACCAGAGTGTGAAACCCACGATCAACGGACTATGGTACCCCATTGGAAAATTCACTTTTTCATCGCAGCAAGCGGACCAGACTCCGGACCCGGCTCCGGACCAGACTCCGGACCCGGAAGCCGAGGAAAGCGTTTACGCAGAAATCGAATTGAGCGATCGCGACGCGGCTGGCTTCGTCATCGCTGACGCGATTCAAATCGTCCCCGCGGATACGCCGCGTGGCGACGATGCGAACCCAGGCGATACTCTGCTGGCAGAAATCAGACGGTTGGAGGACAGGCTCAAAACGCTCAATGCGAACAAGCCAGAGATCCCCAAGGCCATGGTGGCAGCGGATCATTCGGGAGAACGTCTGGGAGATCTTCACATCCGAATTCGTGGGGAAACCAGGAATCTGGGTTCCCTCGCACCTCGTGGTTTCCTGCAGGTCGCGAGCCGAAGCAATGCCCCTGCATTAAGTATCCCTGCTGATCAGTCAGGAAGAGTGCAGTTGGCCCAATGGTTAACGGACCCTGATCAGCCGCTCACATCGCGGGTGATGGTGAATCGAATCTGGCAACAGTTTTTTGGTCGTGGGATCGTTGCGACCACCGACAATTTTGGACGTCGCGGCGCCACGCCGACGCATCCGGAATTGCTGGACTTCCTGGCCGGAAATTTCATCAACGATGGCTGGTCCGTGAAGTCGCTGATACGAAAAATTGTCCGCTCACGCACCTATCAGCAGGATTCCCAGGTTGTCTCCTCCAGCGACCCGGACAACCGATTCCTGCGTCGCCAGAACTGTCGTCCAGCCGCCGCCGAAACGATCCGTGACTCGATGCTTGCGATCGCCGGTGAACTCGACCGGAAACAGCAGAATTCGGCGGTCGAGTCTCTGGGGATGTACGCCATTGAGACCAGCGGAAAACGTGATCCATCGCTCGCCAGGACCGGTGACCTCCGTCAACGCAGTATCTACATGCCCATCATCCGCGGTGCCCTACCACCCTCACTGGCCGTCTTTGATCTACCCAACCCTGACCTGGTCACAGGGACGCGTTCCGGAACCACCGTGCCGACACAGGCGTTGTTCATGTTGAATTCAAAGTTGGTGCAGGACATGTCCCACGCCATGAGCTTGCGAGTTTGCTCAGATCATCAGCAGGCGGATCCGCTGATCATGGACCTGTATCAGCGGATTCTCATACGCCGAGCGGACCCTGATGATATTGCCAACGCCAACGCATATATTCTTGGGCTGACCCGGGATGGTAAAACAAGGCAGCAGGCGGTCGCATCCTTCGTCCAGATCCTGTTCAGTTCCACCGAGTTTCGATTCGTTGAGTGATCAGACATCCAGCGTCGACTCGGTCCCTTACTTCAACACGGCCATCGGATATCGCGATGAACAACCTGACCGGCCAACAGGAAACGCGAAAGATTCTTGTCGATTGCGGTGCCTTGATCAACGACGATCATTTTGTCTATTCGTGTGGCAACCATGGTTCCGGCTGGATTGCCAAAGACCTTGTGAACCTCGACCCGAGACACCCGATCCGCATGGGGCAATTGTTGGCGAATGTCTGTGCCGACTTGCTGCCTCGCCCGGAACTCGTGTGTGGGCCTGCCATCGGAGGGCTGATTTGTGCTGAGGTGACGGCGTTGGCGATGGAGCTGCCTTTTGTCTTCGCCGAGCGAGTTTGGCATGGCGACAAACAGACGTTCGAATTACACCGCGGTTTTGATGCCGTTGTCAAAGACAAAGAAGTTCTGGTCGTTGACGATGTAGTCAACACAGGGTTCTCAATCGGTCTGGCCATCGATGCGGTGCGTCAAGCAGGCGGCAAGGTCACATCGGCCGCCGCATGGATCAATCGGGGCAATGTGTACGCCAAAGAACTCGGAGTCGAGACGTTCGTTTTCCTCGATGAAGTGAAGCTGCCCTCGTGGGCTGCCGAGGGATGTCCGCTGTGTCAATCGTCGGTGCCCGTCAACACGAATTACGCCCACGGGGCAGAGTTTGTTGCCTCCCAAACGTAACAGGACATCTGCCAAGCACCGCGTGATTTGCAGCAACAGGATTGACGCTCCCCTCAGAGACTGGCCCTCGTCAATCTGCCTCAATGGATCGTCTCTGGCTGAGGATCATCGAGAAACCAACACTCCCATGCCCTGATAACCTGCCCATGCCCTGATAACCTGTCAGCCTTTACCGAATTCCGTGATAATGCCTTCCCTTGTCATGGACAGGACACCCCTTTTGATGAATCATGAGTGGCGGATCGCGGCCACAGTGTTCAACGGAAAGATCATGTCATGAAAGAGTGCCAACAGTTTTCTTCCGCGCACACGCGACGCCACTGGCTGCAAACCTCAGGGTGCGGATTTGGAGCCGTCGCTTTTCATGCTTTTGCACAGCAGATCGCAGCAGCGGCTGAAACATCAACGACCCAGATGCTGCATCACACTCCCAGGGCCAAACGTGTAATTTTTCTATTCATGCATGGCGGAGTCTCTCACGTCGATTCTTTCGACCCCAAGCCAATGCTGAGGCAATACAACGGCAAGGATCTGCCATTCAAAGGCTTGGACAGCCTTGATGTCGCCCTGAAGGACAAAGCTGGCAACGGTCGGGTTCTCGATACCACCTGGAAGTTTCGGCAACACGGCGAAAGCGGCGCATGGATCAGCGACCTGTGGCCGCATTTGACGAAACATGCTGATGATCTGTGTTTCATCAAGTCGATGCACACGCGTGGAACATCCCACGGTCAGGCCGTCGCCATGATTCATACAGGAAATGACAACCTGTTGCGTCCCTCGCTTGGTTCATGGGTCAGCTACGGTCTGGGCACGGAGAACGAGAACCTTCCGGCCTTTGTCAGCATCACACCACCGGCCGGTCACGGTGGTGCCAGAAACTACGGTTCGGCGTTCTTGCCGGCACATCATCAGGCAACGACGCTGGGACATTCCGGCAGCAAAACGGAAGACGCAACGATTCCATTCCTGCAAAACGCAACGGCTCAACCGGGTGAGCAGGAACAACAGTTGCAGATGCTGCAACAGCTCAACCGGAAACACTTTGCACAGAACCATCACCCCCAAGTCGATGGCGTGATCCGCAGCTATGAAATGGCATTTCGGATGCAGAATCTTGCACCGGATTTGATTGACATTGGCAACGAACCCCAATCAACACGGGAACTTTACGGGTTGGATCAAAAGGAGACAGCGGACTTTGGCCACCGTTGCCTGTTGGCCCGTCGGTTTTGCGAAGCCGGAGTTCGTTACCTGCAGGTCAGCACACCGTACGTGTGGGACCAGCATGGCGGGCTCGTCGAAGGACATACCAGGAATGCGTTGGCGGTCGATCAGCCAATTTCGGCATTACTGACCGACCTGAAGCAGCGTGGAATGCTTGAGGATACTTTGGTGGTTTGGGGAACCGAATTTGGTCGTACCCCGGTTGTTCAAGGTAAGAATGGGCGGGATCACAACCCTGCTGGATTCACGGTCTGGCTCACTGGGGCAGGAGTCAAATCCGGCTACAGCCACGGTGCCACCGATGATTTCGGTTACTACGCCCAGGACAAGAAAGTCCACATGCACGATTTGCACGCCACGATCCTGCATCTGCTGGGAATTGATCACCAGCAACTGACGTATCGATACGCTGGACGTGATTTCCGGCTCACCGATGTCTACGGCGAAGTGGTCAAGGAGATCGTTGCCTGAAGGATGGATTTCGCGAATTTCCATCCCGCAACAGGCATGGCTTGTGAGTTTTGCCATGCAACACATCCGGACTCCCTGGTCCGGATGCGGGTGTCGCAGGAAACCGGCAGCAGCCGGTTGAGTTGCTCTTGATCAACTTCTCAGTTGCTCTTCAACAACTTCACCATCGCCTGTCCCATCGCTTCACCGACGTTCATGTAAGTTTCAGCGTTTCCACTGTAGTGGCCGCCTGAACTGCCGCCTTTGGAGAGAGGGTGGGTGTAAACGGCCGCAACATTTCCTTTGAACTCAGGATACTTACCCGACTCACCATCGACCGCCAGCATGGCATCGAGAATTTTTCCACCGCCATTGGTGGCTCCTTTCTCGGTCTGACCAAGAGAAGCACAAACGAATTTTGCGTTGGGTGCATCGAATTCCTTTCGAAGCTGCTTGATCAGGGTCACCAGATTCTTTTCGTAACGGCTGGACAGTGCAGCACTGCGACTATCCCGATCACCCTGCCACCAGAAAAATCCTGCAACCTCATATCCTTTGGCACCGGGGTAATACTTGTCGAGCTCGTTTAAAACCTGTTTCGCGCGAGCAACATCACCATCATATTGCAGGCCGGCATACCAACCGATTTTCTTCGGCTCCGTTCCTTTCTCCCAGCGCTCAGGGGATCCCTTGTAACCAGGATGGACCCAGGTTTTTCCCTTCGCATCGGTAAACTCAAAACCCTCACTGCCAGGTGGCAACAGATCCCAACCCAGTGCACGGTTCCCAATGGCACTCTTGAGAACCATCACGGGTGCCTCGGTCGCCTCGGCAACCGCGTGCCCAATCCCGATCTCGACTCCAACGTTGCCCTTGATCGTCATCCACTCATTGTTGAACAGTTTCATGGCTCCACCGCCACTGCCCATCACACGAACGTTGCGAACGTCATTCCGGACCGTCCAATTGCCCTCGTCATCAATCAGGTAGGGGTACAGTTTCTTCTCGTTGACGGCATGCTCCAATGAGCCGTCCCCACCTTTAACCTTTCCAAAATTGAGCATGTTCGACTGGCCCATCAAAATGTAGACCTGCACCGGCTTGCTCATGTCCGCAGGCTTGCTGGCCTGCGATTGATCGTCAGCGGCGAAACTGATCGACGGTGTCAGGCAGAGGGGGGCAAAGAGGGCCACAAGGGAGAGAATCGGCAATCGTTTCTTTTTCATGGAGCTGCATTCAATCGCGGGAACGGAAACTTGAACCTAGGGCTAAACGATAGCAAAGACGGGTACCGTTTTCAGGAAATTAACCAACGTTTTCAACGGCTGCCTCCCTTTCGACAACCCCTCCGCAGGTTATTCTGGGCAGGGTTGAAGAAAGAGTACTGCCGCCAACGGGCGTTTGCTTTGTCACCCCTCACATCAAGCCAGGCGAAAATGAAGTTATTTCACACGATCATGCTCGGGATCCTGGTTGTGTTCACGCCCGAGGCAACAGCCCAGCAGGCGACCGCCGATCAGGAGAACGCTTCCTCGCACCGCGTCAAACCCAATTTTGTGCTGATCTATATCGACGATCTGGGTTATGGGGACATCGGCGTGTACGGCTGTGAGGACATTCCCACGCCAAACATTGACCGTTTGGCGGCCGAAGGTGTGCGTTGCACAGCGTCGTACATCACGAACCCTCCCTGCTGCCCGAGTCGATGCAGCATGATGATGGGGCAGTACGGCCAACGATTTGGAAAGTACGGAATGTCCCGGGGTCTGCCGATCCCCGAGGATCGCCCGACGATTGCGAGTTTTCTGCGGGACGGCGGTTATGTGACTGGGCAAATTGGAAAATGGGACATTGGAACGCGTCTTCAGGGACCGCTCAACACAGGGTTCACCGAGGTCGCTCGAAACCCGCCCAAGAAAAAGTACACGGAGAAAGAAATCGCGAAGCTTCCCAAGGGTTTGAAAGCAGCGATTACCAAGAAAGCAGGCAAGTCCAAGTATTTCTGTGTCAACGAATCCGGCGAAACCATGTGGCTGACTGATTACGACGGCGACTTGATGATGGACTTCGTTGAACGTCACAAGGACGACCCCTTTTTTCTTTACTGGTCACCCGAGGCCGTTCACTCTCCCAGCATTGAAACGCCTGAACGCCTGATGAAAAGAACAACCGCCATGGGCAAGCGACGCAAACTGGCTGGCGCCATCGTTTCAGTTGACGATCAGATTGGCAAACTACTCAAAACGCTGGAAAAACACGGCCTGCGTGAAGATACGCTTGTGCTTTTTTCAAGCGACAATGGAGCCAATGGCAGCGAGGGCGGATCATCATCTCCGTACACGGGCGGGAAAGGTCTTGGAACACAGAAAGAAGGATGGGTCCGTGTACCGACAATCTTCTCGATGCCAGAAACTTTGCCCGAGGGGAAATCGTTTGATGGATTGATCGCCAATTTTGATTTCTATTCCACAATCGCCAGAATGGTCAGTCCCAGAAAACCTGCCCACTGCGACGGTGCGGATCTGATTCCGTACCTCAGGGGTGACCTGACCGGCGATCCGCACGAGTATCTGTTTTGGCTCAACAATGAAACGGATGATGCAGTACGCAGACACCTGATTGCCGTTCGCTGGAAAGACTGGCGTCTGTATAGGAAATACAGGAAAGATCCATGGCAATTATTCGACCTCAAGTCCGACCCGAAAGAAGAAAAGAACCTTGCAGCCATGTATCCACAGATTGTGAAACAGATGGCATCAAGACATGCAGAGTGGGCAAAGACACTGGCGCCCCTCGGGAAAATTCCGGACGTGCGTCAGGCAACCCAGGTGATTCCCGCCGGCCATGGTTGGGTAAACGCATCCAGCAACATCAAAGATTAAGAACCCATTTGTCAAAGCTTTCCATGAAGACGTTTTTCATCGCACTGTCACTTAACCTGGTCACTCTGTCTCTCTGCGCGGAAACGTTCCAGCCCTACGAGACGCCGGATGACGTTCCCGACAACGCTGTGGATCTATGGAAGAACTATGATGCGCGTGCCGAGCCCCTGGATGTGCAAGTTGTCAAAGAATGGAAAGCGGATGGCGTTGTCACCCGTTACGTGACTTTCCACGTTGGGACGTTCAAGGGTTCTGAATCCAGAATCGCGGCTTATTACTCATTCCCTGAGAATGGAAAAAAGAACGCCGGGTTTGTCTGGAGTCACGGTGGTGGGCAGCGAGCAGAACGCAACCGTGGGCGCTATTTCGCCACGCAGGGTTTCGCAACCATCGATATCAACTGGCTGGGCAGACCGATGGAAGCCGGGATCGATATCAACACGGATTGGGGAAAGGTGGACCCCTCGCAAGGCCCCCGGTTCTACGCGAAAGCTCTGCGTAAAGGATGGAAAACCAATTTGCAGCCTGATGAGTTTACGATCGATCCTGTTCCCAGCCCTCGCAACGCAAACTGGTTTTTGCTGGCAGTGGCAGCGCGTCGGGCGATTACCTTTCTTGAACAGCAAGGGGAAGTTGATGCTTCACGCCTTGGATTTTCCGGATTCTCGATGGGCGGGATGATCACCGCTCTGACAGCCACCGACTCGAGGCTCAAGGCGGTGGCTCCCTTTGTAGGCGGCACTGGTTTCAAATACATCGACTTTCCCGGTGGCATCCGGGGCAGCAGTATTCGAATGCATTTCAAGAACCTCGAACTCTACCAACGCACCATCGACGCCAGCGCCTATTGGCCGCTCGTCAACTGTCCCGTGATGTTCATCAGTTCGTCCAATGACTTTCATTCCGTGTTCGAACGAATCTATCAATCAATGGCTCTGCTGAAGCATCCGGATTGGCGAGTCAGCACCAACATTCATCAAAACCACGGTCCCGGCCCCGAGCAGTGGGTGTTACTCAACCAGTGGTTCGACCAATACCTCAAGGGAATCGACCAGCACCTGCCGGCTACCCCGGAATCGAGCCTCCACGTCAGTCAAAACGTGGCAACCTTCAAGGTCACGCCTGACGATCAAGACCGACTGAAAGACGTTGAAGTCTATTTCAGCTACGATCCCAACGGACGAACACGTTTCTGGAACCGGGCAGATGTTCAGCATCACAGGCATCCCCCGGCACCCGGTTCAAGCTGGTCGGTTCAACTGCCAATCCATGAAGACCTGCCATTGTATGTGTTTGCTTTGTGCCGCTACGAACTCGAAAGTCCGGTTCAGCTCGAACGCGGAGAAACATCGACATTCGTGCTCAACTCGGTGGAACAATCACTGGTTCCTGACACCGTGAACCTCGATCAACTCTTCCATCTGCCAAAAACACGTCTCGTTTTCGAAGACTTCCAGCAGGGAACGCAGGACTGGTCCAGTCGGGACCAGCGAAGCATCAAGACGTACAAATTCCAGGCCCCGGACCTCGATCGTTCCAATCGCCATCGACTCTCGTTCCGAATCAACCCCCACGGAAAACAGCTGTCACTGCGGTTGAGTGTTGGAAGCCAGTTTCTGAGTCAGGAAAACAACCTCGGAAAATTTTCGTTCGTGAAGAATATCCAAGGGAATCAACCTCAACAGATTCTGATTGGCCGCGATGAGTTCAAAAACTCCGATGGTAAAATGCTGGAATGGTCAAAAATTGCAACCTTCGAAGTCACTCTTGTCGATCGGGATACGAATCAGAAGATCGACCTGACTTCAAAAGCGGGCCAGGCTTTGATTGAGTCGATCAAGCTTGAGAACAGTCAAGCCAATTAGCACCGCAGGTCGTAACAGGGTCCCAATCCATGATGGTGTCATTGTTGAACGTCGCCGTTGAATCTGCAGCGAGGTTGTCCGCAGGTGTGGAAAGAAACAAACGATTTTTTCTGACCGTTCTTGCGGTGATTCTTTGCTCACCCGTCAGTGCAGTGGAGCCTCGACGGATCCCGTGGAACGACTCGAGCGTGGTCGGTTTCCCCGATGCCCCGCCGCCCTTGGAAGTGGATCAACTGTTTCGGCATCTGAAGATCAAGAAGCCCATGGGGGTAACCGCGTTTCCGGGAACGCAGGATCTGCTGGTGCATGTCCACCAGGGAGGCTACGGAGGACCCGGACGACTCCTGCGGTTCTCGCCCCGGAATCCGGAAAGTGAACTGGAAGAATTTCTGGTTCTCAATGACATCATCTATGGCGTGGCCTTCCACCCGGAATTTGAAAAAAACGGATGGATGTACATCGGTTGCAATGGAAAATCTGACGCGTTGGACACAGTATGCACCCGCGTGCTGCGATTCCATGTAAGCCGAAACGCACCGTTTGACTGCGACCCTGAAACAGAGACGACCGTGATCGAATGGCCGTCAAACGGTCACAATGGTGGCGACCTGGTGTTTGGACACGATGGCATGCTGTACGTCTCGGCGGGAGATGGGACTTCGGATTCCGATGCAAATCATGCAGGGCAGGATCTCACGACCCTTCCCGGCAGTATGCTGCGTATCGATGTCGACCACCCGACGGCAACACAGAAGTACTCGGTTCCAGCCGACAATCCCTTTCTGAATATCGAGGGAGCCAGGCCTGAAATCTGGGCCTATGGGTTGCGGAATCCGTGGCGCATCTCTGTCGACACCAGGACAGGCGATTTGTGGGCCGGTATCAACGGGCAGGACCTCTGGGAAACAGCGCAAGTGGTGCGTCGCGGAGAAAACTATGGCTGGAGCATCACCGAGGGCAGCCATCCTTTCCAACCCCAACGCAAACGTGGCCCAACGCCGATTGTCCTGCCGACCCTCGAGCATCCACATTCCGAATCGCGTTCCTTGACCGGCGGACATGTCTATTACGGAAAAAAACACCCGTCTCTGCGCGGGCACTATGTCTATGGCGACTACTCAACGGGGATGATTTGGGCGGCGAAGTATAACGGCACCTCTGTCGTGTCGCACTTTCTGGTGGCGAGAACATCTCTGCAGATCGCAGGCTTTGGGATCGATCACGATGGTGAACTGCTGATTGCCGACCACGGCAGCGGTTTGTACCGTTTGGTTCCATCGCGACAGAAGCAGTCGACTGATTTTCCGCGACTTCTGAGCCAGACCGGTGTCTATGAGTCGACGGAGGCCGACCGGCTTCATCCGGGGCTGATTCCCTACGCCGTCAATTCACCTCTCTGGTCCGATGGCGCTGCCAAGCAACGTTTGATCGGTTTGCCCGGCAACAAAACGGTCGAATTCCGGATTGGCAAGAGCTGGGACTTTCCCGACGGCACGGTTCTGGTCAAAACCTTCTCGCTGCCTGTGGCCAGTGATTCTTCCGGGCGTCGCGAGCGGTTGAACGAGGACGGATTGACACGGATTGAAACACGGTTAATGACACGCATGGAAGGCGAATGGTATGGCTATTCCTATGAGTGGAACTCTCAGCAAACCGACGCGGTCCTGGTGGACGCCGTTGGGCGGGATCGAGAAATCCTCGTTCGGGACCAGGCCGCCGAGGGTGGCCGGCGGCGTCAGACATGGCATTATCCCAGCCGTGCAGAGTGCATGGTTTGCCACAGCCGCGCTGAGAATTTTGTTCTGGGACTTTCGGTGCAGCAGACAAACATGAACGTTACCGTCAACGGTGAAACCATGTCGCAACTGGAGCATTTCAAACAACAGGGCCTGTTTCATAACCAGGCAGTCAAAGGCGATCCTGAAACAGCAACGGCGGACACGGAAAAACCGTTCATGTTTCCCTCGGCGGTCCATCAGATGCCAAAACTTGCGAATCCTGCAGACAACACACAACCACTGGAAACCCGAGTACGTTCCTATCTGCACTCCAACTGTGCCAACTGCCATGTGAAAGAAGGGGGTGGCAATTCGCCGGTCACGATGGCGTTTGGCAAGCCACTGGAAAAAACCGGCCTGATCAATGCCATCCCAGTCCACGGCTCCTTCGACTTGAACGATGCCAAGCTGATCAAACCATCCGATCCCCGTGCGTCAATCCTGCTGCATCGAATCCGAAACCGTGGGCGTGGCCAGATGCCTCCCCTGGCGACCTCGGTCGTTGACCGGGAGGCGGTGGAAATGATTGCCCGCTGGATCAACACGCTGCCCGCTGAAAAACCGCCCGCAGCCACACCGTAGGATTCAAAGGAGTCGTCAGCCACGAGAACTGTCAGACAACAGATC
>JACLAC010023528.1_pt1 | contig 10939 bp, 10 predicted proteins | sample 8027881 | NCBI WGS metagenome assembly JACLAC01 (sample SAMN15725517, study PRJNA655200) | protist metagenome | isolation source: fluorescence activated cell sorting (FACS) single amplified genomes of... | place: Spain: Blaines Bay Microbial Observatory, Mediterranean Sea | collected 2016-01-19 | reverse complement strand
TCGAGCACGTCGATATCGGCTTCGATGTCGCGGCCTATCTTGGCCTTAAGGGTCTTGTAGCCTTGGTCGACGAGGCGGCGGGCCTGAGCCGCGATCTCGGTCGGTTCGCCCATCGAAAGCGAATGGCTCAATAATACGCGGTCTCGAACTTGGCCGCCGAGAAGCTGGTAAACGGGTATGTCATGAGCTTTGCCGACCAAATCGTAGAGCGCCATCTCGATGCCGGCTTTAGCCGGATAAGAGCGGTGCAGGACCTGGTCCATGTGGTTGGTGATTTCGCGGATCCGCAACGGGTCGCGGCCGATAAGCGTTTGTGCGAGGAAGTCGTTGATGGTCTCGCTTTCGCCGCGGCCCCGGCGATCCCATATGCTTGAGGCCTCACCGATGCCGACTAGGCCTTCGTCAGTGTGAACGAGGACCACGGCGTTTTCCGAAGACGCTTGTACGCCGAGGCTGCTCTTAAAAGCCTTTGGCCTGGGCACGCGGACGGGAATGGCTTCAATTTTGGTAATTTCCATAGCTGCAAATTAAGTCGGATAGATTAACGAGGTCAAGTCGGTTGGTAGATGGCAAGGGCGGTGTTGCCGTAGGCACGCTGTTGGATGCGTTGCAGGCAGCCACTGGACTGCGGCAAAGTCAGTTCGGTCTGGTGCTGCGCGAAGAATAGGCCGCTATCGCTGAGAAGGGTGGAATAGTTTTTCACCAAATAATAAAATAGACTTTTTATCCGATTTACAGTGATGGATAGCGGTCTTCAACGATGTCTGCCATTCGACCCTCTACACTTTTTTCATTTGCGGATAAATCAATACACAGAACTGATCATCCTACACAGCAAGGTATACCGTAGCCAACTAACATTCGGGCTAAGTAGCGCATCTTGTCCGCGCAATCTCAAGGATCTGGTTCGGCGAGGGTCGAAGTTTCTTGCGGCACAATCGCGCCGTGTTGACGAAGGAGTGCATGCACTTCCGCTAAAGAGAGCGCTTCTGGATCAATACCGGTCAATGCGCTGAGCGCGGCCATCGCGCCAGCGGCTTGACCGGTAGCCATACAGGTTGCCTGGACGCGCAAGGCGGAGTTCGCTAGACGGTCGCTCGCGATACAACGTCCTGCCACCAAGAAATTGTTACTGCCAGCCGGCAGAAGTGCCCCCCGCGGTAAGGTCGGCACGACACCCTCAGCCAGTGGTTCCATCTGCAACCCACCACCCGTAGATTTGTGAAGGTCGATAGGATAGAAGGAATAACAGACCGCATCGTCCCATACACGACCGGATTGATAGTCCTCAACCGTCACGATCCGCTTTCCTCGGATAGTGGCCGTTTCGCGCACGCCACACTCGGGTGAAATTTGCTCGATAACTAGGTTTTCTAAGCCGGCTTGTCGTCGCAGAAAACGATATAGGCGAAGCAGACTTTTGCGCGACGATAGTTCCAATTGGGTCTTACCCTCACTGTCGCGGGCATTGATATGGTGGATGTGATTAGCACTGATGCCGCGACTGCCGAGCCACCGCCCGATGTCCGGACCATTCGTGTTCCAAGAGGCGTCGGTGTAGAGCAGACTCCCCGCCTTTACTTCGGCATCAAAAGCGCGATTAATAGCTTCGACATCGAGATCCGCCGGGTCGTAGCCGCTGGCCTGGCAGAATAAAGTAGCCGGCTGGTTCTCGTCGGGAATGTCTATCGGCAAGCCCGCCAGCGCGGCGGCATTAGCGTCCCCCGTGGTATCTACAATCACGTTGGCATCCCACACAACCGGTCCTTTTTTGGTGCAAAGGGTCACCTGCCAGCCGCATCCTTCGGCATATGGTTTGATACCGGAGAGCATGGTGTGGAACAGAAGATCGACGCCGGCATCGACGACAGCCTCGTCACAGAGCGCGGCGTATACGAAACGGTTAACGCGAATCTGGAGCTGCCAGTGGGGTCGGCGATAGTCGGCAAAGTTCGGCAAAACACCACCGGTCTCGTTCACACAACGGGTCACCAGTTCCCAACCGATACCCGCGATCACTTGTCGACCCCAAGCATGGAATAGGCCTGGGAAGTTGACACCGCCTGTCGTGGTCGTCCCGCCCAACATACCGTTTTTCTCGACCAGCAATACCTTAGCTCCGGTACGACCCGCTTGGGTCGCGGCAACGACCCCTGCGGTACCCCCACCAATGACTATCACATCGCAATGTCTTTTCATTTACCACCTAATTTGAACGGCTGTCATGCAAAAAGGTGCACACTATTCTTCATGCAACAAAGCCGCGCAATTCGATTAGCTAAGATTCTCGAGTAACTGCTTTGTATTTCTTTAGATTAACTTTTCGATAGACAAACTAGTAAGGGCGTAACCCAGCAAGAGTCGATATACAGACCGATCCCGCATTAATGCCCCGCCAAGTTAAAAATATTAATAGCCGTAAAATTGATAATAGCCCAGATCGTGAACAGCAGTGCCAACTCCGTCCACAGCGACATGCGCTCGCCTTCGCGCTCACGCATCGCCAGATGCAACACGGCATAGGCCAACGGAATTAGCAATAGATTGTTGGCATTGGCGCCCTTGAGCACAAAATCCAACGTGCGCGGGTCAGCGAGAATAAAGAGTAACCACAAAAAAGGAAAGCCGATCTGCAAAATCCGCACCCAATGCCGATAGCCCTCTGTGCCCGCCAGAGCCCTGACCCCGACCTTCTGCAGGAAATCGGCGCCAATCCGCCCAGATGATGCCGCGAAGACCAGCAGGGTAGAAAAAAGAGTGCAAAATCCGCCGAACATAAAGATGTAATAGGCCCAACCGCCAATCGTCTCGGTGAAAATCAGCGAAACCTGCTCGACGACTTTCATGCCTTCTGGCAAAACTTGCAATTGGTTGAGCACTGACGCGCCGAGCACATAATAGGCGCAGGTAATAACCAGCGCGATGCCAGTGCACACCCCCGCGTCCGCCATTAACACCCGCATCCAACCGCGATAGCGTGCCTGCCAAGCGTCCGAATCCTCCTTCGGCCCGACAAAAGCGGGATAGCCTTTTTCGACGATCCAGTAGGGATACATAAAAAGCTCGACCGCCGTCGCTCCTACCGACCCCATCAGCGCCAGCGCTACAAAAGCTCCTTCAGCTGGCATTTCAAAGCGGAAGCCCGATGCGATCTGCGCCCCGTCAATCGCGTACTGCGTTCCCTGTAAGGCCAATACCGAGCCGATTACCACCAGGCTAAAAGTCGCGACCAGAACCGTGACCATCGTCTCCAAGTCGTTGTATAAACCGCGCCAGAGCAAGACCGACATCACCAAAAAGACCACCACTGCCCACACATATTCCGATATAACTGGTAAGATCGTCACCATCAGCCCTGCTACCGACCCCAAAATGCCAATCACCGCCACAGTCACCGAGAAATAGCCCGCTACGCACAGCCAGGCGACCCAAGAGACGCCACGCAAGCGCTTACCGGGTACTTGGTCGAGAATCTCAATAGTGCTGCAATTGCGCAGAATACATTGCCGGCCCAGTTCGAGTTGGATTGCATATTTGACCAGACAGGCGAGGATCACGCCCCAGAGAAAAACAAAACCTACTTCGGCGCCCATCCGCGTGGTCACCAACAGCTCACCCGAGCCAACGACCGAACCCGAAACGACGACACCCGGTCCGATATTGCGCAGCAGACCACCCGGTCCCCTTGGTGCCTCGCGGATACCTCTTGTTTCAACTGCCATCCATTGTTTCTCCTTGGTAAACCGAGCGCCAATATAAAAAATAAAAACGGTCCACCCAAATGAGGACTGGCCCCTGTCTTGCGCCACTTTGTAGCCAACAACCCTTTTTATTACCGTTCTGAACCTCTATCTCAACACACACTAGCTCCATGCTAGCTCTTTATGGGAAATACCACAACCCCCGAGCGCCTCAGGACGACCGTCCTCATCGTCGACAACTAAAGCAATGGTGCTACTTTGCGATGACCATCGCCATTAGCCACGCAGACTGTAGCGTCTTGCACGTGGGTAGTGGCGCCGACGCCCTCGACCTCTTCCAACTGCCAGCAGACATCCACACACCCAAAATTCAAATCCACTGCACGCGCCGCCCAGTTTCACTCGCCTCGTAACAGCCCAGCACCATCCGCAGCGTGTTCAACCCGTCTTCCAACGTGGCCAATGGTGGACACCTACCGTGCAGAAAATCGGCTAAAGGACCGGCCAAACCCGCGATTCGCTCGCCCTGCGCCTTGGGCGCTTCGACATCGCTGATAACCCACTGGTCCTCGGCACACAAATACCATTTCATACTCGGCGCGTCCGCGTCGAAGCGCTTTTCGGCGCTTGGTGCATCACCATAATTTTGCACAAGTACTCCCTTTTCGCCGACGATCTCGGTGGTATTTTCACCGGCGATCGAGGTAAACGAAGATGAGACTTCGGCCAATAGTCCATGCGCATACTCGAATAGGGCAACTCCCTGATCGTTCGGCATCGTCGCCTTGTGCGCCGTCGTCATACGCGCAGTGATCGCCTGCGGTACTCCGAAAAGCCAGTAGATGAAATCGATAGCATGGGCCGCGTCATCGGCGAAAATATCTCGGTTATACTGTGGATCTACATGCCAGGAAGACTCGAACGCCGGGTTGAGCAGCATACCGAGACAATGGCGACGGCGGATCTGGTAAATACGCCCAAGCACATCGTCATTTATCAACTCGCGCATTTTCATATTCTCGGGATCCACCCGCATCTGCCAAGCCATCGTAAAAGGCACCCGCGCCTCGCTGACGGCCGCCGCGATGCGCTGTCCCTCCGCCAGGGTCAGCGCCATCGGCTTCTGTAATACGATCGCCTTACCAACTGCCGCGGCAACTTCGACCAGTTCGGCGTGCAGCGAGGTCTCGCTCGCTACGATGACGGCAGCCAAATCTGTTCGCTTGAGCAACGCTGCCGGCGATTCGTAGATCTGCAGACCAAATTGCTCAGCCATCCGAGCCCCGCGCGCCCCATCGCGATCCCAAACAGCCATCGGCTGAATATCCAGTGACGCGTCGCGATTCCATTGAGTGCAATAGATATTCACATGGGAGTGAGCGCAACCCATTAGGCCGATTTTCATAATGTTTTCCTCCGACATATAATTTCTTGCAAAGATCCCGTGTGTGACCTAATCTATCACCTGTCCCATGTCGCCGCTAAAAGAAATGGCAAGCCATGCCCGACACACTGATTTTTTGCATTTTTCGCCCATCCACATCACCACTTTCGACGCACAGATCAAAGACCAAGCGCCCGATGTCCCGGTCGCCCACCTCGTCGGCGAAGACGTTCTCACTGAAGCTCGCGAATACGGCATCGCTGCCGTATTGAACCAACGTACCCACAGTGAAGTATTCGCAGCGATAGACGACGGTGCTGGCATCGTATTGTGCACCTGCTCATCGATCGTCGATAGCGCCGAGGGAGCCGACGGCCTCGCGCCTTTTTCTGCCATTTGCATCGACCGGCCGATGGTTTAGATAACATTCTCGATTACTACTCCAATTATCATCGCTGCTGCTCTCAAAAGCACCATCGTTCCTACCATCGAGCTCATTGTCGACGCCACCGCCAGAGTTGAAAAAAAATTAAGTGGATCGAAGTCCTCTGCGAAAAAGCCAGCCATACTTCGAAGAGGAAGACCAACAGCCCCATATTGAGAAAATCGCAATCTGCTTGTGACAAATTCTCAGACTTGGGCGCAGGCATCGTCCTCATCCAGCCCTCAATCGCCAGGGCCGCCGCTCCCTGCGCCGACTGTTCAATACCGGTATAGAACAGTCCTGTACTCGGTGTAGCCGCAGCGGTTGCCGCTTTTCGCCAGCAACAAATTACCATACATACTATAAGGAAAGGACCTGCCATGCGCGCGATCGTGATCGGAGGAACTGGACATGTGGGTACCTATATGATTCCGAGGTTAGTAGAACGAGGTTTTGAAGTTATTGTCGTCAGCCGCAAAGAACGCGAACCCTACCAACAGCACGGGGCGTGGCAGCAAGTCAGACAAGTGCAACTCGACCGCACCTTCGCCGAGGCAGACGGCTCTTTCGGCCAGGTCATCCGCGATCTCAAACCCGATGTCGCAATCGATATGATCTGCTTCACGCTGGAAAGCTGCCAGCACATAGTCGAGGCACTCAGAGGACAGGTCCAGCACTTCCTCTCCTGCGGCACGATCTGGGTGCACGGCCCCAGCGTCGAAGTTCCAACCCTGGAGACGCAACCCCGCAGACCGATGGAAGAATACGGTAGGCAAAAAGCCGCGATCGAATCGTATTTGCGCGATGAAACCTCGCGCAACGGCTTCCCCGCTACCGTGCTACACCCGGGCCATATCGTCGGCCCGGGGTGGGCGCCTCTAAACCCCGCCGGTCATTTTAATTTGAAGGCATTCACCAAACTCGCGCGCGGCGAAAAACTGTTCTTGCCCAACTTTGGTCTCGAAACCGTCCACCATGTGCACGCCGACGACGTGGCCCAGATCTTTATGCAAGCCATCGCCTATCGCGCGACAGCCGTCGGTGAGAATTTCCACGCCGTCTCTCCAGCCGCTGTCAGCCTACGCGGTTATGCCGAAGCAATGGCCACGTGGTTCGGCAAAGAAGCCAAACTAGACTATTTGCCCTTCGCCCAATGGAGAGAAACGGTGGCAAAAGAAGATGCCGACGCAACCTGGTCACATATCGCCCACAGCCCCAATTGCAGTATGGAAAAAGCACGCCGCCTATTGAACTACCAACCACGCTACAGCTCCTTCGAAGCGGTGCAGGAGGCAGTTTCTTGGTTGCGCGAGAACAATCGTCTCTAAGCGTCTACTCATAACTCCTGCAGCCATCGCTTCGGAATTACAACATCACAATCCTGTAGCGACGGTACTAAAGTAGGCGCGCATTCTAGTTGGATGGAAATAAATCACGACATAGCCGATATTATTTGGTATCGAACTATAGATACAGGAGAAAGATGCCCATGATCGCCCCAGCCAAAAAACACGGCTTGACCACCGCGGAAAAAATCTTTTACGAAGAAAACGGCTATCTGCTCGCCAAAGCCGTATTTACCCGCGAAGAAGCCGAGCATTTCCGCAGCGAAACCCAACACATTGCCGAACGACTGCAAGCTACGCAGATCGATGGGGTTTCGAATGAAGGTTGGGGTGCTGGGGCCAAGGTCACTGACTTGCCGCGCGAGTTGTTACACTGCCACAATGTGCAATACCAGTCCGCCTCCATGACCCGGCTGATCTCCGACCCGCGCCTGACCGACCGGGCCGCCGATATCATCGGCCCCAATATCCAACTTCACCATACCAAGATGTTTATAAAACCACCAGAAAAAGGCGCCCCCTTCCCGATGCATCAGGACGTGCCCTACTTCCCGCACAGGAACCACAGCATGGTCGCTGCCATCATCCATTTCGATGACGCGCCGCTCGAAAAAGGCTGCGTCAGGGTCGTGCCCGGCTCACACAAAAAAGGGCCGCTCAAGCATCTGCACGATGGCGGGCACCACCTGCCCGTCGACGAATATCCAGTCTCCAAGGCTACGCCGTGTCCAGCAAAGGCCGGTGACGTGCTGTTCTTTAGCTATCTCACCATCCACGGTTCCGGCCTCAACGAAAGCAAAGAGGCCCGCACCACCTTGTTGGTACAAATGCGCGATCCGGCCGACCTGCCGACCGCTGAAGTGCACATATCGCGGGGCCAGGGCCTGATCCTCAGGGGTATCGACCCGCTGGCCAACGCACAACCGGGTGTCGACTCGGCCAAGCGCATAGTCGCCGCCTAAAAATTCGCCACAATCGCCTGAAACTGCTCGGCATACTGAGCCAACACCGCGTCGGCGTCGTGCACACTGCCCGGCTTGTGGATCACCTCTACCGAAAAATACCCGCTGAAACCGGCCTCCGACAGCAGCCGTAATAGCATCACATGGTCGAAAAGCCCGGATCCCATTGTATCACTGACGTGCAGCTTGCCGTCTGCAATATACCCGTCGTGCGCGTGGGTGAGGTGGGTATACTCGCCGAGGATCCGAAAACTCTCTTCTGGCTTTTCCAACATCCGCTGCAAGTGCATAAAATCCCACGACACCTTCAAGTTGGGATGGGCCACCTGCTCGATAACGGCCCGGACCGGCGCCGAAGCACACCAATCATCATGGGTCTCAAGCATTAGCACTACGCCGTGATCGGCGGCGTGCTCGAGCACTTGGGCGAACCCGTCAGCGACATAGTCAACAACAGCAATAAACTCTTGGCGGCGATCACGCGGTCCACCGAAAAATCGCATCACGTCACATCCCAAATCCACCGATAGGTCAACGTTTTTTTCTAGTCCTCCACGTGTTTTGCACGCTCGTCCAGATCGGGGGCTGCCATGCGCGCACCGGTAGCGATACAGTAGATCGCCAACCCCTCTCCCTCCATCTGGACGAGCACCGCTTTGCGCTGCGCGCCCGAAAGCCCAACTTTGATCCCCGAGGCATGCCCCCATTCGACCCGCGGCTCAAAACCTTGATACCCGTGCCGCTTCATCCCCGTAACAACGTCATTTAACGTCCAGTCCGGGCATACGCTACTTATCGTAGCCAGCTTAATCATATTCTTTTCTTTCAGTTTAGCGACCGTATTTATTATCTTAAGAATCAACACTAACAGGACGCACGCCCTTGCAAGAAGACGATCCGCAGAAAAACGCGGCACAATCCGCCAACTGGCGCAATAATCTGCACGAGATAATATTCGAGGCCGATACCACAGCCGGTAAGACCTTCGATATCGTGCTCATTGTCAGTATCATGCTGAGCATTCTAACCGTCATGCTCGACAGCGTAAAGTGGTTTAATTCGCACTATGCCACCCCGATCCACATCGCCGAATGGTGTTTCACAGTATTTTTCACCATCGAATACATCCTGCGTCTGCTCAGTGTCCGCCAACCTATGCGCTACGCCCGCAGTTTCTTTGGCATTATCGATCTATTAGCCACTATCCCGACCTACTTAAGCCTCTTCCTACCGCAAGCCCAAATCCTACTTGTCATCCGTATCTTGCGCGCATTGCGCATCTTTCGCGTCCTCAAGTTGGCCCACTATCTCGGTGAGGCGCAGTTCCTGTTTCATGCCCTACGATCCAGCCGCCGCAAGATCATCGTCTTTCTTTTCACCGTGCTCAATATAGTCGTGATTGTCGGCGCTCTGATGTACCTGATCGAAGGCGACCAGCACGGTTTCAGCAGTATCCCGTACAGCATCTACTGGGCCATAGTCACGCTGACCACCGTCGGCTATGGCGACATCGCGCCCCAAACGCCCGCCGGACAGAGTCTGGCCGCCATGCTGATGATCCTCGGTTATGCGGTCATCGCCGTGCCTACCGGCATCGTCACTAGCGAGCTCACGCTCAGCGCACAGCGGCAAACCATCTCGACTCAATGCTGTCTCGAATGCAGTGCCGAAGGCCATGACGTGGACGCCGTTCACTGCAAATACTGTGGCGGAACCCTATGAGAATAGGTTGCGGGTGGATGGCTTTCCCACAGTGATAGATAATAGAGCCCCAACACACCAAGATCACCTCCAACCGACAATAAGCCGCACGGAATGTCTGATGCGAAAAGGTAGCACCCCTACACCGTTTATCGTCGAACGATCCGGTCGCACTGCGTTTGACGGAGAGCAGCGAATAATGGATCTGCAACCTACCGAAATGCACCGGGGCACCCCGCTTTTTCTCAGCAGCTCAACAGGCGTTCGCAGCATAGATAAATTCGCAGCGGATACGCAAATAAAACGGCACCTTGCAAACGTCCGGGTGTTACGAGGATGAGCGACCGTAGCACCCTATTTTTCGGACTTGGCGCCTTCGCTTTGGTCGCCCTGCAAAACGCCTGGCTCTGCGACGACGCCTTTATCTCCTATCGAACCGTTGACAACTTCATCAACGGCCACGGCCTGACCTGGAACGCGGGCGAGCGCGTCCAGGCCTTCACCAACCCCCTCTGGCTTTTCACCGTTGCCATTTTTTATTTGCTCAGCGGAGAGATCTACTACACCGCGACCTTGCTCAGTTGGGCCACTTCGGTGTTCGCCGTCTTTCTGGTGCTGTCCCGTATCGCTACCGACCGACGCCACGTCATCTTCGGGGTGACACTTTTTATTTGTAGTAAGGCCTTCATCGACTTTTCGACCTCCGGACTAGAAAACCCGCTCACCCATCTATTGCTCGCCCTATTCATCTGCAGTTATCTTGATCGCCCACAGGATCTATTTCGCCTAGCGCTGCTCGCATGCCTAGGCACGCTCAACCGCATGGATACCGTTCTGCTGTTTCTGCCGGCACTCGCGATCGCTTGGTGGCCCCACCGCGACGTCCGCGCCAGCGCTGCACTTGTCCTCGGTTTTGCACCCTTCGGACTCTGGGAACTGTTCTCGGTGATCTATTACGGCTTCCCTATCCCCAATACCGCCTACGCCAAACTCGGCGCGGGCATCGCCCCCGGCGAACTGGCGGTCCAGGGCTTATACTACGCGCTTCATTCCCTGCGACTCGACCCGCTGACGCTCTGCGCAATATCCGCCTCCCTGGCGCTCGTTATCTGGAAGCGCGAAACCCGCCTATTCCCCCTCGCGCTCGGTCTCGCGTTATATCTGCTGTATACCGTGCGCATCGGCGGCGGATTTATGAGCGGCCGCTTCTACGCCGCCCCATTCTTTGTCGCCGTTATCCTGCTCCTGCGTAATATGCCCTTAGCCCAGACCCGCTACTGGTTGCTCGCCCCTGGCCTGGCCATAGCCCTGAGCCTATTAGCTCCGCACCCCCCGCTATTCAACGGTCCGGACTACGGCATCAACCACGTAGAAGAAGTGGAAGAAAACACCGGCATCGGCGACGAACGCGCCTTTTATTA
>JACLAC010006681.1_pt1 | contig 10941 bp, 4 predicted proteins | sample 8027881 | NCBI WGS metagenome assembly JACLAC01 (sample SAMN15725517, study PRJNA655200) | protist metagenome | isolation source: fluorescence activated cell sorting (FACS) single amplified genomes of... | place: Spain: Blaines Bay Microbial Observatory, Mediterranean Sea | collected 2016-01-19 | reverse complement strand
TACGAATTTAACAAAACAAGCAGACGCGTGAAAAAAATAATAGATTTCGGAGCTTCAACAATAATAAATTGCCCCCCCTCCTCTTTTTTTACTTCAAGAGATGTCTCGGTTGCCTTCCTGCGGGCCAAAGTCTTGGAAACAATCTCCTAAGGTAAAACGGTCTCAACGAAGTTTTGATTCGGAGGATGAAGAAGACTCTCCAACGTCACGGACTCCAAAAAAGAAGAAGAAGGCAGACAGTGGGCGAAAATCTTTGTCTCGGGCTACGAAAGAGATGTCCATTGAAATCTTGAAAGAGCGAAAGAAAAGCGCATCCACGAAGAAAAAGACCTCCAATACGTCCAAGAGAGAGAGCGGGAACGGTAGTGGTGGTGGTGGTGCAAGCAGTAGCACAAGCAATCGACAAGAGGTGGACGAGGATGAGTTTGAAGATTTGGGTAATCTGCTTGACTTTTGCGTCCCAGAAAATTTGCTTGGAACGGAAGGTAAAGAAGGTGCAACGTATCGGGTAACTTTGCCGTCTGGAAAGCAGCTTGCAATGAAAACGTTCCGAAAAACCGCTGCTGCTTCGGGAATTAACAAGCAAGCAGAATTTCAGAGAAAGGCTGTGGGAAAAGGGGTGTCTCCAAAGGTGTACAAGGTCTCTGGGAAAGATAAATACATACTGATGGACAAAATGGACCAACGACTCGTCGATCTTGCCCGAAATGCCCAGAACAGTGAACTCACAGTTTCACAACAAGAGCAAATAATGGAAATCATGGATACGCTAGATGAATGTAAAATTTTGCACAACGATGGGAATATACTGAACCTGATGGTAAATGCTGATGGTCACGTGAAAATAATTGACTTCGGTCTTTCTTCCAAAATTGATAAAAAGAGAGAGAAGAAGCATGGGCCACACCCGAATACCAAATGCACGCTTTACATGATGAATATAAGTTTCAAGCGTTACAAGATTCGTGCGCCTCTGTTAGTGACACGGGTCGAGGAGTACCTGAGCTCGAGGAAGAAGTGAGATTTAAAATCAAAAAAGTGAGATTTATAAAACATGTATGTTTTGTGGTTCGAGGTGTGTCACATGTGTAAGATCTCGCGAATTAAGTACGATGCAGAAAGTAGCGGTCATTATCGTTTCCCAGAAAACGGTGTTGAAAAATAAAATGAAGATGTGTACTGTATATTACATGAAGAAATGTAAACCTCTAATGAACAAAAGCTGAGTAGATTCATTTTCGCGGTACATGAGGAAGCTAAATTTTTAATTACACTCTAAAAAAATTAACAGCCAGTTTTTTGTTTTTATTAACAAAAAAAACTGATTATATAGTATGAAAAACATACTATGCAAATTACTAAAATAACAGCCAATTTTTAAAAACAAATTATACAGCCAATTTTTTATTTTAATATTTGTTTTTATTAATTAAAAATTTATGATAAGAGTTCGTAAGAGTATCTTGATCTGACCCTTTTCTCTTCACGCAGTTTTAATTCACTCACTATAAGTGCAACTAGGTGGCTGTCCTTGACACGCTCTCTGGAAAACTTTTGAAATTTTCATGACACCGTGCACTTCCCTGGTACCCCCCCTACACTTCCCTGTACGTCACTTACACACTTTGCGTACTGTTCGCGCTGCTCCATTGATCCCTTCGAGCAATCAAACATGCTCTCTACATGTACGCTGCTAATGTCCCGACGAAGATAAAAGAGTATGTAAGCATTTTCAGTGATTACGTTTGAGCTTTGAATTACTTTCACGTGGGAGTCATCAAACATTCTCCACTTTTTGTCAACTGGATTCTTTGTGCAAGCTACGTAATGACCACCACCGTAACTACCGTAATGATTCACAACTGCTACACAATCGTAGAGTGCCTCGGGTAACACATAATCAGCGGCGTCTGTGTCAGAAAGGTCTTCCCTCAGCTTCCCTGAAGATCCGCGTGATTCGTCGACTTCCTCTTTTTCATCCGCGTATTTTCCACCCAAGTATTCCCACCAAGTTAAGTCAACGGGCAATTTATTGTGGCGTTGTGTTGGCTGGGCGAACGTGAGATTTAATCCGTTCAAAGGGCAGTTGACTAACTTGGATATTTTCACTCCACGGTTATACGCAAATTTAAAACGCTTGAGGTGCAAAATCAGTACAGGCGGGGGCCGAAATAGTGTCACCTGTTTTCTGTGGTCACGGTGCTCTTTGCACTTGGAACAATAGACTTGATCGTTGCCGTCAAGTTTTTCTTTAGAAATGTACCTGTTCATACACTGGTGAATGGACAGCACCTTCGTTTCATACGACTCGCACTTATGCAAACTTTCGTGCCGTGGGAAGCTTTGAAGTTGCGAATCGCTTTTCATCGCCCTTAAACTACTTTCTGACCAATCTATTGCAAACGACGACCCGTTCTTCAACGTCGGCACCATCTGGTCGTTGTAAGGCATTGCAAGGCAACCGCGGCATTTTGTCAGCCAATTGCAATGTGAACAGCCCCTGCCATCGTGTCGAACGAAATGCAAGCTGAACCCCCACAATTTCTTCACTAATTCGGCCATGTTTGTCGTGTCCTCATCGTCCTCCAACTCCGAAAAGTTAGGGTTAGGAAAACAAATCGAGTTTTCGGGTGGTGGGTCGGTTGGGGTGTCAGCTGCTTGGTTAGTACCTACTTTTTCAAACATGTTGCGCGTCCATTCCCACACTGTCAAATACAATTGCCTTTTCGACGTTGTCTCATTTACGAATTGTTTCAGAAAAGGGGTACCAAACAATGCAGTAGTATTCTGTTCCAGAAAAAATGATCTCTTCTTCTGCCTGCGCCTGTGCACAAATATGCTTAAAACTCTAGACGGCGGTTTGAAGAAAATGTCCTCTGCAGAAACGCCTGCTTTAACATCTCCGTCTTCGTATTTGACATCGTAAAATTCCCCGCCGGTGTGGACTTTTACAATAGTCGCCGGGTATTCTCCAGCGCCTTTCTTCCATCGCGCTTTAACAATTTGACCAAGACTGAAGGATTTCTCTCCCTCCCCTGAGTTCTCCTCGTCGGATCCATTGCCGGAAGAATCTCCTTGCAAATCGTCCAAATCTAAGTGGTCCAGTTGAAAACAAAACAAATTGTCTGGGTGCATACATAGCTGATCCACAGACGTGCCATCTTTGTATGAATTCTGGTGAATATTGGACGATGAAATTAAAACAAATATCAAATTGCAAGCATTAATCTTTTGAACGTTTGGCCACTGCCCAAATTTAGGATCATCATTTTCCAGAGCTTCTTTCACGTCTACTAAATTTCCCCGTTTGGGAACGCGCACGGCACACCTAACGGTGGTTCGCTTCGTCCCTTGAAACACGAAGTTAAATTTTACTATCCGCAAGGAAGAATCTGGCAACGGCAGTTGCATCATCGTAAATGGTTCGAACCTAGCGCTTTCAAACCCGCACACAGCACATTCACACTCGGACTTGAACTGGCCAGCAAAAATTGATTGAATTATTGAATCGTCCCGGTTGAGGTGGTTGTCCCACCATTCCTTGGCAACTACTTTGTCAGGGCGACCGTTAGAATCTGGCATTTCTGTATACGGTTTTTTTTTTACCCGATTTAAGTCCTCGTGAAGCCCGTCCATAAGGGCAGTCAAGAACTCCTGAGAATCATGCTGCTCGTAACCTGTAAACATCTCTTTGAACCTCCCAAGGATTTTTTTGAACAGACGCGGCGGGAAAGATGAGGAATTTGCATTTTTTCCAACCATTTTTTCGGACAAAAGGATAAACGCACACGCCAGCTGCGCGTTGTTACTGCCGAGGGTTGCATCTGGATTTAGATCGCCAATGTGATACTCGCGAGAAAAGTATTCAGAAAGCATTGGGATGCTCAGTAGACACTGAAGAGAAGAGTTCATGTAACATGTGTTTCCTAAATTGTAAAGTCCAGCGAGACCGGGAGTGCTCGATGGAGCTGTATACATTTGCACATTACTGTCCACAACATTTGGCCACCTCCCACTTCGCTCCCGCTGCTCTACCAAAACCTCCTGGCCATCGATAAACCCCATCTGCTCCACCGTCCTGGTTTCAACTTCCTTTGTTGTTGGCAACAGCATGACCATTTTTGGATCGCTATGCCGGCAATCCCACAATCTTATTTCTTTCGGTCGGAGTCCTAATTGGGAAGAGGCTATCTGTTTCAGCATCAAAATGGTGTAAAATCTACTGATGGACATCTCAATGCAATGCGTTAAACGTTCATGGTTTTCTCCGACTCGGCAAACACGTATTGTGATTGGGTACATTTCAAGTTCTAGTCTGTTTTCGTCCTTTACAACCCTTCTCGGGATCGCGGGTCCCCCGCCGTACCAGGACAGCAGATATTTCCATATTGTCTCTGAAATAATAGCATAGTGCGTTTGTCTTGAAATATCGGTCCGTAACCGTTTGTCGGACCCTTCTTCTAATATATCGGTTTGGTCGATTTTACCCGGGCGATCGCGTCCTATTGACACGTCGTTTTTGAAAGACAGGTTGGCCGCCGAGCCCTTCTCTTCACTGGAAAATTCATACATGCTCTTTCTGTTTGTTGCCTCTAATGTGTAGCGGTCCCAACTTTGCCACCATTTTTTAGATATAATGAACCAAACCTGGCCCTCCCTCTCTTTCGTTGCAGAGTATTGCTTTGCGTTCAGTGCCTTCTTAACCATTTCCCGCTCCTCCACTGGAGACAAGCGGCGGCGTGCAAACTCAATTGCATTCTGAACAGAGCGCTGGGAAAATAGAAACAGTTCGCTATTCTGTGACGACCATACTTTCCATTCCTGCAACGACATTCGGCGGTCTTGCTTCGACTGAAGTGCATGATTAACACTTAGTGAAATCAACTCAGACAAACTGTGCTTTTTCGAAGCAAGCATGGTGGCCTTTGTGCGACCAAACGCCGCTTTCGTCAAAGCTCTCCGAAATTGAGAGACTGTTTCGGGTCGCAGCCCTGACTCCAATTTTTGAGCGTCAAACTCCTCTTCAATTTCAGCCATGCATCGTATCAAACTTATAATTTCGTTAAAAGAGAGCATGGCATCGTCGTCCTTATCAAACATTTTAAACAAAAATTCCAATTGGTACTCCAACGTTCCGGTAAACAAGCGAGCAATTGTACTAACAAACTCCGCGGCATCGACGACGCCGACGTTGCTCTTGTCGACATAAAAAAAGACAATATTTAAAAGCTTTGTAGGTATTGGAGGTGAGAATATGGAGTCTATGTCGATTTCGTTTGCGCCTACTCCATTCTTTCCCTCGCTCGGTCGCCCAGTTTTAGAAAGCGCGGCTTCCAAGGCATTATACCTCTCTCGCAAAAATGACAGCACTATGTGGTCCCTGGAGGCTGCATCCTTCCCACTGGACTTCCTCCTGCCCCTTTTACTCAGTATTTTCTTAACAGTGTTGCTAGAATCTGGGGACGATAGTTTGTTATACTCTGCAATGCCATGGAACAAGCACCTCGCAAGGTCATATATCCACCAAACAAACATTTTTTTCCCAGCTTTCGGTCGACTTGCCCATTCGATAAAATCTTTGGCCTTTACGATTTCGCTGTCCTGAAAGAGCTTTCCGTACAGCTCCGGTGTCAAAAGGTCTTCGTTCTTAATTGACGCATCCTTCGAGAAAATTCTTGCAAGCGTCCTAACTTGCCATTTGTCGATCGAGCCTCGGCGTTCAGTATCATACACATAAAATAGCAATGTAAGTTGCTCCATCTGTGTCCCTTTCTTTAGAACGACGAAGCCGCACAGTAGGTCTTCCCAAGTCAGGCAACCATTGTTCTGACGGTCAAGAGCTTGAAACAACATATGAGCCAAATTTTTTGGAACGTAGGGAAAGTCGCAAAGGATTTCCCGTTGAAATATTTCGGTCCTAATCCCGAGAATATTGTCCCGTGGACAAAGCCGCTTGTAAGCATTTTCTAGACAAATTATTTCATTATGAGTTAAACGTTCCATAGCATCTTTCAAAGAAATAACTTCTCTGACGGAGTGAGAGAGACCCATGGCGTCTCTCCGGAAAAAGGAAAATTCGTTGTAGAAGTGAAATACCCACCCAGCAAAAATCCCTTCACTATATCGAGTAACACTGCCACACAATCAAACCTACTCTTTTTCACAACAAAAGATTTTGATAACACGGCGAACAAATGATTCGTCCCCTTAGAATATTTTTTCAAACTGTGACTTCTTTAAACAACATTGTAGATTTTCCAATAATTCATCCATCTATAATCATCAACAAATTTTATTTATACCAGTAGTATTATAAATATTAAATATTTTTTTTTTATTAAAATAATAATCAGTTCTTGACCGCACTTCTCCTACTCCTAGGCGTAGTCTAGGAAGTGCGGTCAAGAACTACGAGGAGTCTAAGATAATCGAAAAAAGAAGTACTTTTCGTACCCGGTAATAGTATTTCCCTTTGTACTCAGTAGTATTTCCAATATAATAATATTATTACAAACAAACAACAAAAATTTTGGATTTTTTTTATTTTTTTGTTTAGTTATTATACGTCGTCTCCTCGTATTTATTTTGCACCTCCCTCTTCAGAGTTCCGTCCGTTCCACCTGGTACTTGGTATTAATATTAATACCGAAACAGCAAATACCATTGACGACGAAACAAACCCCGCGAAAAAAAGAAACAAAGAAGAACGAACGCGCTCACGCACTACGACGTCCTCGTAGATCCTGTATCATCATTATGAATACTATAGGATTAGCATTGGTTGATAACTACATACGAATAGCAAGATCGAATAAATAACAGAAAATAAATATTAGACATTCCCATCTTGGTTCTGCACATTTCGGTGTTTTTCTTGCCACTCCTTCATCAGCTGATAGAACGCTCCGTTCTTATTTTTCATCAATGTTTCTGGTGAATCAAATTCAGCAATTATACCATCATCCAACACCATAACTCGGTCGCTCTCTACGACCGTATCCAACCGGTGTGCAATTGTAATCGTAGTCGCGTTTGAAAATGCTGACTTCATAGTTTGCTGAATAAGCTGGTCAGTTTGATGGTCTACGTTTGCCGTGGCTTCGTCCAAAAGGATAATTTTTGAGCCTCTGAGTAATGCCCGCCCGATACACACCAACTGTTGCTGTCCTGCGCTGAGATTGCTGCCTTGATCGGCGATTTTATGTTTCAGTTTCAGATCAAAGCTTTGAACAGTGTCTTTTAAGTTACAGAGATCAAGGACTTTCCAAACCTGTTCGTCGGTATACTCTTCAAAGGGATCGAGGTTCAACCGCAAGGTTCCAGTAAATAGAAACGGGGATTGAGGTATCAAAGAAACCACTGAACGCAACGTCTTCAAGGACAGGGTAGATATGTCCACCCCATCCATCATGATAGATCCTGAGTCAAGCTCTACAAGACGAAGAAATGACAAAACCAAAGAGGATTTCCCTGCGCCTGTTCTTCCCACTACACCAATTTTTTCCCCTCCCTTGATTTTCATGCTTAACCCTTTGAGAATTAGTGGCAACCCGTCCCTGTATTTCATTTTAACGTCAATTAATTCAATTTCGCCGAATGCGGGCCATGTTTGGTCGCTAATATTCCCTGTTTGTGCAGTAGGTGCAGCATCTCCGTTTTCCGCTTCTTTGGGTATGGAATCTGCGTAGAAATTCAACCGTTCGACGCTTGTCATGTTGCTCTCTGTTTCAATAGCGCATCGCACTGTCCATTGAAGCAACGACGTGAATTGAATGGCAAAAGTCAGAGCCAAACCAATCATTGCCGGGCTCTGTTGGCCATATTCCTTTGCCGTAACGGAGAGTATCGAAACACAGCAAACAATAGTGGCACCAATAAGGTCAACGCGAAGTGCAAACCAATTTCCAGAAGTCCAGTACATGTCGAATATGCTCGAGTTTTTATCAACGTTGCCATAATGGTTCTGAAGAGTCCTCGACTTGACGCCTGTAAAAGCTCGTATTGTTGCTAAACCATTCATTGCCTCCGTGAAGGATGAAAATATTGGACTTCGTGAAACGCTTTCTATCCGCTTTAAGCTTCGCAACGAGCTGCGGTAATATCTCCCTATGAGGACAAAAATTCCAAAGAGGACAGGGAAACAAAATCCGAACATTGGATTTGCAACAATGCACAATAGACTGGCAGAAATGAAGTACAGTGAATTCTGTATGAACTGTATTTGGTAGTCTGGCAAAAGCATGTCCATGTTATCAACATCTTTGGTGAACCTATTCAAAATTGTACCCACCCTGGTGACGTCATAAAACTTATTAATCGGCGCCTGTAAGATTGCCTCAAAAATTCTTTTGTGAAACACTCGGCTAGCACACACAGCACTCCACATAAAAACGCTGCTTGATGTTACATAAAAAACGAACGTTAGCCCAGCAAATACTCCGTAAAGTACTGTCAAGTTCGTGTCCGTGGAGTTTTCGGACCATAAGGACAGCAACGCATCATCGACCGTTCGTAATGTTTGCCCGACTACAAAAGTGCTAAAGACAAATATTCCCCAGCACAGCCCGTTCTTACTGCTTGCAGCGGAGTAATATGCTACAAAAGTTTTCCAGCTTACTGATCCCATCACGCGGTCCTCTTTTTGCACCAGCTTTCCACTGCCCAGTGTAGTCGCCTTTTCCTGACCACCGTTGGCTGGATCCACTTTGATGCTGTCAAGGTCCACAGTACTGCCATGCTCTTCTTTACTTCCAAACGATCCAAGAGGCGTGCGTTTTTTTGGCGTGTTGGGCATGCTTACTTCCTCATCTAGTTGCCCCTCGGCCAACTCCTGAAACTCTTTCAACCCCTTTATTTCATCATAAGGAGCGCAGCCAATTGCATTTCCATCCTGCATTACAATGATCAAGTCGGCTCGGGGAAGCAAGTGGTAGTGTGAATTTAGAGTTAGTATTCGAGTTTTTTCAGACAGCATTGGGCCGCATATTGCATTCTCGAAGAGCGCCATTGCAACATGGACATCTACTGCACTCAACGGGTCATCGAACAAGCACAGGTCAACGTCTGTGGAGCAATACAAAGCCCTTGCAATGGCCACTCTCTGTTTCTGACCACCACTCAAGTTGATCCCCCGCTCCCCTATTTCGGTGGCATCTCTGTTCGGTAAAACATTCAAGTCCGCTTCTAACTCTGCCATTTTAATGACCGCGTTGTAACGCTCTGCTGCGAACGGTCTCCCAAACAAGATTGCCTCTCTCAGGGACGAATTTTGTATCCAGGCCTTCTGAGCGACATAACTGGTCTTCGATTTCATGCCAGACCCCTGAACCTTTATCATTTCTCCCAAAATACAACTCAGCAAAGAAGACTTTCCACTCCCAACTTTACCAATGACGCAACAAAGCGACCCTTTCTTCAATTCCATGTCCTTGATGTTCACCTTGAATGATTCTGCGTCTGGGCTCCACGCAAAAACACAGTCTTTCATTTCCACACAAACTGTTTCATTCTGCTTTGCTGTAATGCTTGAGTCCGTTGCGGAGTCCCAGTTGCGCAATAGAAGTTGCGAATCCTCTAATTCGTCCAAGCACATGAACATCGTCAATCGTCTATAGCTGACATATGCTTCCACTCCGCGCGCAACAACCATCGGTATGACCTTAATCGGCAACCGCAATAGATTGATTGCTGCAAACGCTGTAAATACGGTGCTTGCTGTCAAAACATTGCCTTGCAGCGCGTAAACATAAAAACATACCATTCCCACCGCAACCGGTGTGATGAACATCACAGATAAATTTAGTGCTAGCAATAGCAGCATGATTGACAGCTCCCGGAGTTCCTTCTTGCGTACGCCTTCTACTTGCCGTGCCATAGCCCCTTCCCATGCATACGCCTTGATGACTCGAATGCCTTGCAAAAGCTCCTCGATCAAATGTATTCTGTTTTCTGTGTGATCCATCACTTTGACGCGCGCCCGCTTCAACACCACAGCTGTAAAGTACTGGAATAGGCTGAGAGCAATCAAGACGGCAAAGCCCGCGAGGGATGGCAAAATTCCCAGCTCTGTGACGACGACAGAGCACACAATAACGATCATTGCAGGAGACAGTATACAGAAATTTGATATATGCACCCAATAAAACAGCCGCTCCAAATCTACGCTCATCAACGTAACCAGCGATCCAACACTATAGTCTTGCCTAGCGTGGGGTGCTAAGTTCAGTGCTTTCTTGAAAACATACGCCATTCCAAAAGATCGAACTCTTGCTGCCGTCCGCAACAACCTGCTCCACATGTGCTGCATGGTGACTCCCATTAACGCCGTGCACAGGGGCAAGCATACCGCATGCGCAATTCCAGGCCAACCAGGAAACCATGGATCTTCCTTTCCTTCCAGGCTCAGCAATAGCGCTCGAATAAACTTCGGTTGGAGCGCAAAAAATAACAGGTAGGGGACAGCCAACACAATAGCCTCACAGTATTGCTCTCGTATCATCTGAAAAACGACCTGCTCGAACCGTGGCTTCTTTTTCTTCCGTTCTATATCTACAAAATGGTTTACTTTCTTCAAGAGTTCGTCGGCGGTATACTTGACCTCTACCGCATATATGTCTTCCAGCTCCAACTCCCTGGTATTCCCTAGACTAATAATGGGCGTTAGCCAACCAAAGGTAAGCTTTGAAAAAAAGCCCGCGTTGCCGTCCAACGGATGCAGAGGCTGCACCGCGTTAGAATTTTTGTCCATTTTCAAATCACATAAATATAAGTAAATTCGCAACAACTATTTGAAATATTCCGTCCGTCCAATACTCAATGCCTTCCTATTTTTGTTCGAGTCACCAAACTCCTAAATAACTTATTGTTTAGATATTATCTTTCTTCGTATCGTTTATGATGGACTGATTGAAACATTCAACTTGAAGAAGTTCCATAACATTT
>JACLAC010016340.1_pt1 | contig 10944 bp, 7 predicted proteins | sample 8027881 | NCBI WGS metagenome assembly JACLAC01 (sample SAMN15725517, study PRJNA655200) | protist metagenome | isolation source: fluorescence activated cell sorting (FACS) single amplified genomes of... | place: Spain: Blaines Bay Microbial Observatory, Mediterranean Sea | collected 2016-01-19 | reverse complement strand
AAGAAGCTACGTTAATATGCAAAGTAAGTTTTATTAATACACTCCCTCGCGAGCTTGTTCATCATTCATGTGGCCATGAAGCAATTTACATCATGTCGTCTCCCATGTCTTCGTCTTCGTCGAACTCACCTTCCTCTTCGGCGGTGGCGTCTTGGTATTGCTGGTACTCAGATACAAGGTCGTTCATGTTGGACTCGGCTTCGGTGAACTCCATCTCGTCCATACCTTCACCAGTGTACCAGTGCAAGAATGCCTTACGACGGAACATAGCGGTGAATTGCTCGGATACGCGCTTGAACATTTCTTGGATGGCGGTACTGTTACCGATGAACGTGGTGGACATCTTCAATCCCTTTGGTGGGATGTCGCACACGGAGGATTTGATGTTGGATGGGATCCATTCAACAAAGTACGAACTGTTTTTGTTTTGTACGTTAAGCATTTGCTCATCAACTTCTTTGGTGGACATTCGGCCACGGAACATGCAGCAGGCAGTCAAGTAGCGACCGTGGCGTGGGTCGGAGGCGCACATCATGTTCTTGGCGTCGAATTGCTGTTGGGTCAATTCTGGGACGGTCAAGGCACGGTACTGTTGGGATCCACGACTGGTCAATGGGGCGAAACCGATCATGAAAAAGTGCAGACGCGGGAACGGGATCATGTTAACGGCGATCTTGCGCAGGTCACTGTTCAATTGACCTGGGAATCGAAGGCAGCACGTAACACCGGACATGGCGGCGGATACCAAGTGGTTAAGGTCACCGTAGGTTGGGGTGGTCAACTTCAAGGTACGGAAGCAAATGTCGTAAAGGGCTTCGTTGTCCAATACCATAACTTCATCGGCGTTTTCTACCAATTGATGCACGGAAAGGGTGGCGTTGTATGGTTCTACAACGGTATCAGATACCTTTGGCGATGGGAAAACGGAAAAGGTCATCATGATACGGTCTGGGTATTCCTCACGTACTTTCGAGATCAACAAAGTTCCCATACCGGATCCCGTACCACCACCAAGGGAGTGGGTCATCTGGAAACCTTGCAAGCAATCGCAGGATTCTGCTTCTTTACGTACAACGTCCAAAACACTATCGATCAGCTCAGCACCTTCGGTGTAGTGGCCTTTGGCCCAGTTGTTACCGGCACCAGTTTGTCCGAAAACAAAGTTGTCTGGGCGGAAAAGCTGTCCGAATGGACCGGCACGGACGGAGTCCATGGTTCCTGGTTCCAAGTCCATAAGGATGGCGCGGGGGACGTAGCGTCCACCAGTGGCTTCGTTGAAGTACACATTGATGCGTTCAAGCTGAAGGTCACTGTCACCGTGGTAGGTACCGGTCGGGTCAATCCCGTGCTCGTCCGAGATAACTTCCCAGAACTTGGCACCGATTTGGTTACCGCATTGTCCTCCTTGGATGTGTACAAGTTCACGCATGTTGTTTAGTGATGTGTTTGTTTAGTTTGTTGTAATAAATTAATATACAGTTAGTTGTTGGTTAAATAGAAGTTTTTCTTTCACGTTTCTTTCCTTTCCTTTTCATCTTTCGTAACTACCTTCCCTCCACCGTTGTCACTCCCGTGCTTCGTGCCGTCCGTCCGTGCGTATGTTTGGTGGGATATACTTGTTTGTCAGTGGTACTATGTAGTATAGAGGAAAAAGAATGTTTTCGATGGAATAAAAAAAAAAGAATTTGTTTCAGGTTTCCTATACTGTGTCCATGTATGATCTAAAAAAAATGGTAGGTAAATATAAATGCACTGGTTCACCTTCACTCTTAATGCTATGTGCCTGTATTTATATTTATTTAAATGATCTAAAACAGGTTTGTTTCATCAACGGAAGGGGAAAAGGACCGTTCAAGTTCACGGGCAGCGACGGAAACGAATCCACAGGCAACAAGAATCCTGATTTTTTGAGCGACATCAAAAAGTTAAGGAAGGTAGAGACAAACAACGAAAGCCGAGAAGCGTTGCACCTGCGAAATAGACCCTCCAAAAAGCCAGCGTTCCTAAATGACATAAAAAAGATAAAGAGCAAGCAAAAAAAGCCCCATAAGAATCGCGGGGCGAAGCGGGGAGGCGGCGGCACCAGCGAGCTGCTGGACGTTCGCAAGAAAACGACAGGTGATGGCAAGAAGTCAGAGAATCTTTCAGATGTCCGAAAAAGGCCAATGATGCCCTTTCTGAAAGACATAACAGAGCGAACATCAAAAAAGGCGAAGAAGAAGAAGCTGGCCGTACGTCCTTCCCACCCGGCCGGCGAAGACAATGCAGGCAAAAAGAACAACAATGCTTTCGACAAACTAGAGTGGTTGAAAAAGACCCCCAAAAAGAAAAAAGGGGCCAACCCTGCTTCAATGATGGCAGAAATTCAAAAGAAACGAGAAAAACTTCGGTCAAGAAAGAAGAATCAACGCCCCCCTCCCTCTTCGGACAAGACAAAAAACCCAAAAGCAGAATTAGAGCGTGCCATGGAAAGGCGAAGGAAGGGAAAACCCGTGAAGGGCACCCCGCCAAGCAAAGGTGACGGCGGGAAGGGGAAGAAATAAGCGACTTTTAAAGAAGATGGGCAATAAATACTTTGTTGGGGAGTCGAATATTGATTCCATAAGTATACATAAGTATATAATTATATATGATAGGTATTGGCGTGGTTGCAGCAACAACTTATACCAAAAAATCATCCGTTCATTCCATCTAAAGGAACTACAGGGCACAGCATTGGTATGCGAACAAAAAAAACTACATCACTCACCCTTAGTTTTTGATGGGGCTGACTGCTAATGCTAATGCCGGTACCGAAGACAAGACGCCGTCCCATTGTAATTCCAACAATATTTATTACAGAGTAAATACCAGCATCTTCATTATTAATCTAATCACTGCCGCTGCTGGCTCAACAACACAACAACAAAGAAGAGAAGAAAAACCAAAGAGTAGAAGAGGCAACTATAAACACTCGAAGACGTCGTAGGAGGAGCTGCTTCGCTCGCCAATGATAACCCGGACTGGTACCGTGACGTCTCACATGTGTAGCTTTTTTAATCTCTAACGACTAAAGAAGAACCACGGGAATTGAATGTTCTGCGCCCTAAAAAACCTATTGACCAAGCAGGAAATCTTTAAACTGGACAATGGCCGCTTTCACCGGAGACTCGAACGTCGGTCCCGCAGAGCACGTTGTGTACCAGGAGGACCAAGATAATCTGTGGAGATGTTTCTCTCTCTATTGCCTACAAGGTAGTGCTACCGACTCCTTGCGGTTGCGCATGCACTCGTTTATAAAGTTCGTTAGAGATTGCAGATTCCCACCCAGTGCAGGTTTCACCGACGTCGCCGTAACTGTAATATACAGGCGACATGCCACGGGAAACGTAAAAAAGAAGTGTATGAACACGAGGCTGATCAACAGCCAAAGGGTCAGAAAAAAAGCGGTCACAAAACTGGGACAGCACATGCGCTACGACGATTTTGTTCATGCGCTTGCTGACATGGGAGTGCGTCTTTACAGGTTTCTAGGAAAAGCCGAAGCACTCTCTAGAATAGTGTTTGAATACGTACTCCCGAACGCCCACAGCGAGAGAACGCACCTGCCGTTTAGTATGTCCGACAAGATGGTGCACTCTATTTTGTCCGACCCCCACGTGGTCAACTTTATGGACGAGTGGGATGAAATGTTACTGGAAATATTTAACCGCTGCAGACCACCTACTGCACCTCGTGCTGCGGGGGAGCACCGATGGATGCTCTACCTTGAGCTTCAAGAGTTCTGTGAAACATATTTGTGGTTGCACACCCATCATACGACTAGCCTGCTGAGCAAGTACCAGATTGCTCAGATATTTGTAGTGGTAAAACACGGAGCAGGGACTGGAGTAATGCCAGGTTATATATCATACAGCGAGTTCAGAACGGCCCTGGTACTACTAGCATTTGCTGGAGCAGAATCAGAGCGCCGACAGCACCCTGCGGTGTATGTTTCACAGGATAGCAACTCGTCGGCGTCGCAAGCGAATATTCACTCTCATAAATTTTTGCACGAGCACAAGGAATTTGACCCAAAGCCAGTGAGCAAGCTGAAATGGCTTTTGAAGCGAATATACGATTGTTCGGAGCGAAGAGACAAAAAAACCCAGTGGTTAACACCATTTAAAAAAGTGTTTCAGAGAATGCACATTGAAGATGGGAAACCGGTTTCATACCTGGCACCGAATGTTGAAATCTCCCAAAAAAAGAGGCGTAGCACCATAACAGTGCTGAGTTCCCCCCCAAAACATAGCGTTGGATCTGGCAGCGATTGGATCGAATTGAAGACTGCAGAGGGTCAGCTATACTATTTTCAAAAGTCAACGAACAAAGTTCAATGGGAAAAACCAGAAGAAGACTTAGTACGCATTAAAGGCAGTTTTAGATCGCAGCCCACGAATTCCAAACCGTTGGGATTAACAAGGGCACGGCGGCCTTCTATGCTGACCATGCTGAATTCTCAGATGAGCTTTGACACGATGAGGTAATTTTGCGCAAAGGTTCGATTCAACGAGAAGTATTAGTTTTAGTACCCCGACCGAAGCAAATCGCAGTACAAGAAGGAAGTAAGAACAAAATAATGGCTGTGTTAATTTTAAGTATTTAAAATTTGTGCCCAGTGAAGTTTTACTTCCTTCATGATGTACGGCGAATTTATTTCTGCTCCTGTGCTCCTATGGTTATTAAACAAATTACATTTCCACGGACGGAAGAATAATTGGAATGAATAATTATTTGTCTAGTCCGTTCGTCACACGTTCTACCACCTGGTATAATAATCCAATAATAGTAATATTATATACTGTAATAATAATAATAATATTTTTTTTTTAATTATAATAATATTTATTATTTTGTGAAAATTGTTGTTGTTGTTCGTCTTGTTGTCGCCTGTTGTTGTGAAGAAAAAGAAAGAAAGAAGAAAGAAGAAAGAAAGAAAAAAGAAAAAAAAGACGACATCATTATTTCATTCTTCTTCCATTCTTCTTTTTTTTGATTCAGTCGTCAATCTTCAATTCTGGAATCAATAGAAACTCCTCATATGTAATAATCAAAAACCGAACAATTACATCACTTGTTATAAGATATTTACTTTTTCAGTTAATTGGCAAGTGAGATTTTTAAAAACACCTTTTTGTTTTGAAAGCCAACCCATACAAGGGGGGGAGGAACGATGCAGTTGTTCCTGTTAATGTTTGTGTTCTTTTTCTTCTTCGATGACGCCACTGGAAACCCTATGCAGCGGTACCTCTTGGACGATACGTACTCAAAGTCCATCAACGCACGTTGCCTCGACGGTTCCTCGCCGGCGTATTACCTACGAAAGGCCTCTCGTAAGGAGAATTTCACAAAGTTTGTGGTATATTTTCAAGGGGGAGGGTGGTGTTACAGTTTAACGGAGTGCCTGACTCGGTCGTCGACGCCCATCGGTTCGTCCAGCACATACCCGGAGACGCTTTCGAGCAAAGGCGGGATCGTGGACCCAGACCCTCTGCTGAATCCAAATTTTCATTCTTGGAACCACGTGTGGGTCCCGTACTGCGACGGTACATCATGGTCGGGAAACAGAATAGACCCCGTAACGGTAGGCAACGGAACTATATACTACAGAGGAAGGGCAAACATGCAGGCGATAGTAGCAGCGCTGCGGAGGGACGCAGGGATGGAAGCGGCCAGCGACGTCATCATGGACGGCGGCAGTGCGGGGGGACTTACGGTACTGCTTCACGCCGACTTCTTTGGGTCCCTTCTTCCAGCTGCCTCAAATTTCGCAGCGATTGGAGATGCAGGCTGGTTTCGCCCGTCCACAGCCCTTGACAAGATCGGGTACACCAAATTGATCGGGACTATGGTGGCGAATAGCAACGCCACATCGGATATGGACTGCGTTCGATCGCAGGTGAAGCTCTCGAATTGTTTTTTTGCGCCTATTGTATTCCCGCATTTGTCGACTAAAATGTTTGTTCTGGAAGGGGCATATGATAGTTGGCAGCTCCACCATATATTGGGGTTTCCTTGCGCAACTTATGGAGAGAGTTTGACACACTGCAGCAAAGCGCAGAATGCTTCTCTTGAGAACTATGGTGCCGCAATGCGAGACTCTATTGGGGTTGCCTTAGATTCGACGGAGCACCATAAAAAGACTGCGGGGACGTTTGTATCTCAATGCATTATACATGTACAGAGTGTAATCAATGAAAACCACGATGTTTGGCACGGGATGCTTCGAATAAATGGAGGTACCCCCCACGATGTAGTCAGCGAATGGTACTTTGGTGGAGGAAAAGGAAAAAGTATCGAAAACTGTGGACGGTTTGGCTGCAATAGATATTGCCAGACATATACGTGACCATGTGGGTGCAATAAAAAACTGTGAATTCCCAAAGAGGGAAAAATTTAATTTCTTGGAGAGAGTATAATTATTAAGAATTTTTAAAACAAGAAAATTGAATTAAGAGAATTATTTAGTAAAGCATAAGCTGCAAACATGTGGTAATGCAACTATGAAGTTCGGCCACATCATTTTCCAGGCCTTCTTAATACCCCTGGAATTCCAGGAGAAAGTGTCTTCAATTGCGTTAGAATGTAGTACCGGAAGAGTTAACTAAAATTTATCCAAAAATAACAGGCATATCATATTTTAAAAAACATTATTTCATAACAACTCACGGACCTCTCGTAGTACGACCATCTGCAGCCGTCAAGATTTCAAAAATTATGCTACCCATAGTCCAGCCAGCGTCCATACCGTTGATTTGGTGAGCGGCCAGAAGCGGGCGCTCCTTTGTCGGCCGTACATTGTAAATTTTTTCTATTAGGTGCTCCATGTAGGCAATACCGAAACACGACTTTCTCAGAATCTTTTTACTAATTTTCACTTTTCTGTCCTTCGCACTTTTGTCGAACAAATCTTGGACCGTTATCCAATCTTTTTTGCACAACTGCTCACCACTTTTGACAATCTCCTTCAGTCCGTGAATGTGAAATATTTTATCACGCTCGTCAAAGTCGTTTGGCAAATTCAATGAGTCTGTAGCAATTATTGTCATCAGCTTGGGAAAGTTATCCAACGCATAGTACGTGGCCGGGTTCTTCTTTTGGAGTGGTTTCAAGGACGCACGGGAGTCTTTGATGTCACTGATATCTTGCAGCTCGAAGAGTCGAATAACCTTTTTCACCAAAACTTTGCACCTCTCGTAATCGCCTTCAAATTCCATGACTTCAGAATCAGCATCATCTCCATGAAACCCACACGGGAACGTTTCCCCCTCTCCTTCCTCAGTGGACTTCCAAGCCGTTCCACGATAGTACAAAAGGGTCTTCCGATAGGCTTCGTGCAAACCGTAATGCAGCCGGGACACCGCATAGACTGAAAAAGGGTTGCTGCCCGCGCCGAACAGCCGGATCACGTTCATACCACGCCGTGGCTCATACACTTCCTGGGACTGCAAAGCAATCTGAGACGATGCCCCGCCTAGCTCTACAACCCCCATCAACTCGTGTTTGCTCCCAGACTTACTCGCTTTCAGCAGCGCCCCCGCCGCATGGTTGACGGACAGCCATGCGTATAGAGCTTCCTTCGAGCCTTCGATAACCCTCGCGTGCTTTGGGTCAAATGAAAACGGTGAATTGGAAAGTTCTTGCCGGACGCCCTCGAGGACACCGTTCTGGTCCTTTTTTTCTAACAACCTCATACCCGCAGTAGCCTTTAAATAAATGCTCGTCTTTGAATGTAAATGGGCAGGCACAATAGCTTTTGCATGCTCGATAAGCCCCCTCAAAGACTCCCCAGCTTTCTGATACCCTCCGTCCGACCCAGCGTAAGACGAAATCCCGGGATTGATCTTCAGGCGCGAAACTTCCAACAGCGTTGCGTAGACATGGGTAGACACCCAGCTAAAAACATGCACGCGGGAACCTGAAGAACCAGCGTCTATTACAATGCCATAAGTTTTAATATTCAGTGAAGGGGCGTTTCTATTCACCGACAAAAGATGCACTATTTCTTGTTCAAAACAGTAGTAGCCGGCAACAGTCACAGCCAAAGCCCAGAAAACGTGCTTTATCCGCATTTCGTACAGCATAATCTCCTCTATCGAACTCCAGAAAGTACAGGATTTAACCAACCGCCCGTCATCCACGAAATTCTGTGTTTCAGCTAGCAATTTGCTACATTTCAATGTCAATGAGGAAAATTAATCCGTAGAATCGTCGCAATGGTTGTGAACTTTGTGTTGAAATATATTATACCACTGAGCCGGATGCCGGATGATGGATATATTTTCTGTTGTGTTGTGTCTCATTGTTGTAGTAAAAAGGTGCATTGGGAATTAATAGGTAAATATGATGGTGGTGTATTAATTATATAGTGATTCTATCCCGTTCCTACGTACCCGAATTTTAAATTATATTGATCTCTAATAATAGCCTCTTTGATAGTTTGTATAACATCTTAAATTATTACAGCGATGGCGATGGAGGTGATTGATGGTGTGGTGTGGATAAAAACAAGAAAATTGGCTGTTATTTCAAAAAAACAAATTATAGTGGCTGTTATTTATAAAAACAAACAAAAAATTGGGGCTGTATTTAAAAGTAAATTAAAATTGATCGGTCTTCACAATGTACACCGCGAAAATGAATCTGCTCCTTTTGTAAACAACACGTAAGAATTGGAATAAATTAAATTACAATTGTTGAATTAATTAAACGAAATCATAGCAGCAGGGGATTAACCGGTAGTTCAATTAATTGGGTGGTAATTGGACCTAAAAGCAAAAGGTTGTTATAAGTGTATAATGTACACAAGTATAATAAATTTCACGAAGTGTATCCGGTTGTTCTATTTATAACTAATTTAACATCCCATTATTGCAGTTCAGTCACGCGGCATACCCATCCGCTCGAGACGCTAAGTTTAATCTGTTGTTCAAAGCCTTGTAATAGGCGTATTGAAAACCATCGACGTCAACATAGCACCCCTGCAAGTGCCGGTCCCCGTCAACCTCAAATTTAGTTCGACCATGCAACAATCGTAAATTGTTGAACACCCACACATCCCCTTCTTCCAGGCGAAAGCGGTGTTGCCGGTGCTCCTCATTTACCATCCTTGAAAACTGCTGCCTTGCCTTGAAGTATAGGTCACTTTCTTCATACGGCATCCATGGGATATACCCCCCTGACTTGGCGCTATACCGTATCTGCTTAATTGCCGGAGAGCCTGACATCTTTTCTAGTTCGATCATCGGGGCAACGGTGTACATGCCGCTATCCCCGCTGCCACCATCGTTTTCCCAGCGAACACCAGTCTCGCAGAGCGTTTCAAAATGCTTCGGGTACAATTCTCGAAGTTCTTCGGCCACCGAAAACGCATCCACTGCAACGCTCATCCCACCGCTGCACTTGTTTGCCAGCGTGTGAAGGAGCTGAAAAGACGGCGGGGGGTCCCTGTACGGATTGTCAACATGGGGCGGCAACGCAAGGGACGTGTACGCAATGTCGTTCTTATCGCCATCCGCTTTGCTTTGTACGTTAAAGTGGTTTCCCCAATTCGTTGGTCTCACTTGGTTAAACCTGGTCAGTGAACGGCCCAAGTCTACGACGGCTCCACTATAGCGCGGGACTCCGCTCACAACAACATGCCCGTCTTCGAAAAGCGCGTTGATCAAATCTATGACCGTATCGTCGCACGCATGGTCGGATGATATTCTGTTATCGGCCTGTCCTCCTGAGAAAAGCATCGAGTAGGGAATTCTTTTTGCTTCCGCCGTCGCCCCTGGGTTAATGACCGGGGAAGGAAAATTGTGTTTTTTAAACTGGATGGTTTCAGATTGAAAGTCGTTGGCTTCATTCCACAAAGTACTGATTGGGTATGTACTCGTAAGACCGTCAGAAAAAGTTACGCTCAACGAAGTCTTTTGCACCACGTTTGCTTTCGTGATTGTTAAATTTGCAGGCAGGGAGTGGTGCTCATGCAGAGGCTGCTTTGTCGAGTCTTGCACCGATTGGGAAGACGTGCACCTTTCCCTGAGCCAGAGCGGGTGCAGTTCCTTTTGACCAAGGGAAACGTGTGCCGAGCCATCCAACCCATGTTGTATTTTGACTTCCGTAGCCACTCCTCTCTGCTGCACCCGGGAAGAGCCGAACATCTTCCCCCCTCCTCGACGAACAGACAATGACCTGGCAAGCTTGGCAAAGGACATGGTGGTAGTATTTTATATTCACTGAAGAGAGTTTGGAGTGTTTCAACTACTTGAATTTAATAAATAAGAAATACCAAAATTTTGTATCCTTGAAAACTACATGCATAAGTATACGTATCCACTTGTTTTATTACCACAAAAAAAAAACGGCAAAACCACAAAAAAAAATGAGAGATGAGGAGGAGGAGTAGTTAGTAGTTGTTGTTTGATGATTGATGATGGAGCATCATGGATGATGGATGGATTGCTGCTATTCTCCTCTTACCGGTACTACATACGGGTATTATACCGAACCCAGGCACTGTGCGGTGCCTCTATTGTTATTTGTCATTATTTACTACCTACGACACACTGTGACAAAAAATAATGGAATTAATGGCGATGAAGAAAAAAGAATGGTATGCTGATGTATTCCAATAATTATTAACCCAATAATTTTAAAAATAATTTAAGCAAACAAAAGGGATGGACAAGATAAGCCACAATTAAGGATATGTGTTTATAGGAATAACGGAATGAGGCCCTTTTGGTATGATAAGGCTATATATGTCTAAATCCTACTAAAGGGATTTAGATGAAATCATTTATTCATATTAATTATAACTAAATAGAATTAAAAAAAGTGATAACGTATTCATAGTTTATATACACACAGTATATATAATATTTAGATATATATATCCTTAATTAATTATGACTTATTTCATCCAGCTCGAAAACA